>QDKV01004897.1_pt1 | contig 18140 bp, 21 predicted proteins | sample 1861101 | NCBI WGS metagenome assembly QDKV01 (sample SAMN04275158, study PRJNA302643) | Fungus metagenome, whole genome shotgun sequencing project. | isolation source: fruitbody | host: Mallocybe terrigena | place: Sweden | collected 2013 | reverse complement strand
AAATTGAGATTGCTTCGTCGCAGAACTCATCTCCTCCGTCCCGTCGTATAACCCTACATTCCTTGTCCGCAACTTCACGGAAGCTGAAATTGCCTACATTAATTGCCGTCTGGAACGCCATAGTGTTACTGAGAGCGATAATACTTAGGATACGATAAATAGTGCATTCTTTGTCCGATCTGACAGGCCTCCAATAAAGCTGTGCAGGATGGGCTGGGTCGGGAGGGTGGAAGAGAGGATACAACCGCAGCCAGAAAAAGAGTATAATCGAATCCTATTGTAATTTAGAACGTTAGCGAGCCAGAAATATGAGACGTTCTTACCAAGTACCCGCTTACCGTGAACTACTTCCCAACGTGTCTCCCTCAGCCCAATGAAACTACCGTGGCATGAAATAGAGTATAATCGGATCCTATTGTAATTTAGAACAACGTTAACAAGCCAGAAATACCAGACAAATGGGAAGTTCTTACCAAGTACTCGCTCACTTCAAAATCCATCCCAACGTGTCTGCCTCAGCCCAATAAAACCACCGTGGCATGAAATAGAGTCCAATCGAATCCTATTGTAATTTAGAACGTTAGCGAGCCAGAAATACAAGATATATGAGACGTTCTTACCAAGTACCCGCTTACCATGAACTACTTCCCAACGTGTCTCCCTCGGCCCAATGAAACTACCGTGGCATGAAATAGAGTACAATCGAATCCTATTGTAACTTAGAACAACATTAATGAGCCAGAGATACCAGACATATGAGAAGTTCTTACCAAACACCCGCTTACCATGAACTACTTCCCAACGTGTCTCCCTCAGGCCCATGAAACTACCGCAGTAAGAAATAGAGTATAATCGATCCGAGGGCCGCAGGTTGGCTGGGAAGAAGGGAAGGAGTTGCAAGTAATGACATGGCAGAGACGGCAGACGAACATGTTGAAGACGGAGTTGGCGCCCAGTGAAGTGTGAGAAAATTTAGGTGACATATGAGATAAGTAAGAGTAATAGTATTTCCCTATCACTATTGCTTCTCGAGTCCGGTAGCGGACTCGAGGGAAAATAGACATAGGCCCATTGCCCGAAATTTTTACCTGGCACGTTTCCGTTCATCATTTCCTCTTATTTACTGTAAGCTGAACAGCTTTCATTAGGCCCAAATTCAGAAATTGCCCAATACAATATAATTTCCATGATGTGCACGCCGATGACATTCAAGCCGGCATCGTTCGCCGGCTCTCGGTATTCTCCTCCATGTCCCGAAGTTGCTTGGGACGAATCTGTCGATCCGCTCCTTTTCGCTTTAAACCATTATGCTGGATCCCAAGTATATAGAGCTCTAACAGTAGGTCTGGTTCGGGGTTCCTGCAGATCGAATGACTGTTCCAACACCCATGCGTAAGTATCCCGTACGACTTTATGACCCCTCCGTTTGCTCTTTGAATAACACATCTTTCTAGGCCAAGTCAACTTGTCAGTCAAAGTCCAATGGAAATCTGTGAACGGATCGATTGCAGGCGTAGGTTATCCGAACATGATCAACTCCTCCAGTTCCAAACCGGCCGGGCTCGAAAACCTCAACAGTTCAACTTTCGGCGTATCCTACTTCTATCGGGTTGGGTGCCCAGCCCGGCAACCCATATAGATAAAAGTAGGCCCCGACTTGTTAACTTTTTTGAAAGAGCGAGAATCACGATTGACTCAGGAGTAATCTATATTTTTGTCATTTGGCACTTCCAAACATATCAGAGGTAACACCATAGAGCATCTATAATCAATCCAAACACTGCCAGCACCTGAGATTCATGTAGTATGGATAAATAGTAATAGATGACACCAATAAAAAGGGAGATGAAGTTCGAGGAGTACTATGTAAAAACCAATACCGTATGTACATGCATGTAATACCTATCATGATCATACTTACTTTCCACGCCGACGCCCGTCCTTTGCCATCGAGCCTGTGCGGAGTCGGGCAAGAAAATCGAGACTGAACGAACAGCGGCCAAAACATGTGACAAAAGAGCAAAACCACCCTCACAACCGCTTCAGCATGTCCAAGTCATGTTCTCGCGTTATCACAGCCAACGCTTTGACACCCTCTGGCCAACCAATTTCCTGGGATACCAATAGCGGGTATTTAGCTTGGCCCTCAACACCAGCCCAGTTGAAATCAATTAGCCTGACTTTCATATCCCTTGTGATCATGATGTTCGGTAGGCGGAGGTCACCAAACACAAAGTTATGATCGTGCAACAATTTGATCGCTTTCTTCACTTGCGATCGAACTTCCTCCATCCTTTCCTTGTCTATGTCGGCCTTAGCCACAGCAAGCGTGGTACCATCAACATGCTCCATGACAACCATGGAGATGGACTTGTATGATGGTTCACCATTTTTGAGGCATACTGGCCCGTGATACAGAAGCCTAGGTGCTAGATCCGACTCCGCAAGTAGTTCATGTGCCCCTTTCCCGTACCGGTCAACAAATTTGACAACAATATCCCGGAGAGGGTCCATCAGAGTTCGTGCACGGAGAGTGGTGCAGTCGGAGCTGTTTTCCAGATAGCCAACGTATTCAAACTCGACGTGTTCATTGTTGTCAGGATAAGAAGTGATTGAAGGGAAGTAGCGTGAACCAACAGGAAGATCGCTGCTGGGGCTCAGGCCCTCGTAATATGAGCGTAGTTTCTCCAGGCTGGTCTTCAGTGCATGGAATACCCGTGCGACGCGTATAATATGAGGTTCGTTTAAAACCGAGTCCATCCCGACCCAGACATAGTCAGTCAGACGTTGGACGATGACGCCGTCCGTGATGACGGCACCGAGGATCACGATCCACGGTCCTGCAGAAGCTACAAGAAAGGTGGGACAGTTTGTAGCGTTTCGAATTCGGTCGTACTACGGAATAAAAGAATGAGCGATGAAAAGGCAATGAACAGCCATAGCATACCTTGGCCTGAGCCCAAGCACGCCCTAGAGAAAAGCCAGCTTGCGTCGACGGGTCCGAACCACCATCTCCTATTTCATTTTTGTCTTCCTTCAGAAGGATCAGGAAGAGCAACAGTCCAATCAGCATTTCCACGGTGCCGTCTGGAGTTGTTTTGTCCGCGTTCGCAACCATTTGTATGTTGACACCAAGGACGTTGCGAAGAAGCGGAGTCAATGCTTCCCGGCGCTCCTCTTCACTCTTATAGACCGCTGATGCAGCTTTCATGTATTCCGTGGTTGCTCGAATGAGGTCATCGGGAAGAGGGTGATCGCTTTTCATAATGTCCAAGAAATGTCCGAAAGCGGGATGAAATAGTTGAACTGGAGGTGCGACGCTCGTCCTAGGTTTGTCTGCCTTGTAGCGGCCGTCATGGATAGAGTATGCGATCTGGGATTTGATGTAGTTTGATGATTTTGCCGACTCAGCGGGAGGTACCGCGCTCAAAATACGCGAGATCACGTTGTGAAACCCTACGAATGTTTAAAGATGGAAAGGAGTACTCAAACAGTCATACGTTTGTGCAAAGCGCCGACTTGATCTCTCCTCTCTTCTTCCTCTGCATCCGGATCTTCTGCAAGACATGGATGAGGTCCTGTGACAACGAGAACAACGGAAAAAACTCACCGGTAGTTGGCGCTTGAACAACAACGTGCACAAGGTTTTCGTCAACGCCAAGGAACAGGCTCAACAGTGGTTCAAGGGGTTTCAGCGGCACAAGCGGAATACTTTTGAGGGTCTTGACGAGGTTGTCATCCACGGGTAGGGACACCTGATAAACCTCCAGGTCTTTGGCATCGACGCGACCAAGGAGATGGGCAACTTCCTTCTTGATCTCGCTTTTGAGGATGCTGACGTTTTTACTCCTTGGAACCTCAACGGTGAAGACTTTATTATCACCAACGACGAGGCAATTTAACGAGAAAAGTTCGACTGCATGGACCACTGCTGGGGAAATTAGTGAGAAATCAGAAGAAGATACTTTGGACGTACCAGGGGTTTTTACCAGGATGTGCAGATCATCATCGGAAGGGTCGCCATCCCACAATAAAGACAACCTCTTGTTGACTCTCAACGGAGGCCCAGTCTGCAGTTGCTTGGAAGCAGGATCGTCAATAGGAAGGCAAACCTTCCAGAGATCAAGATCTGAGGCAGCGATGTGATCAAGATGAGGAGCCTTTTTCTTCTTGATCTCGTCTTTGAGGATGCCGACGTTTTTGTTCCTCGGAATCTCGACAGGGAACACCCTCTCTTCATCGTCACCGAGAACAAAGCAGTTGAGCAGAAAATCCGTTGTCCCCATTGTGTGTCGCGACAAGAAACGCGTTGTTGGTATCTGTTTAGCCCCTCACTACGAGACGGAACCACCATCAGTGTCGCATCCTCTGCGCCAACCCGTGTCTCTTTCCTCTTTAGAATTACCCAGCGAGATAGAGCCGGAGGCCGTCCGTTCTTCGCTGCCTTTGTCAACCAAATGCCTCTCCTTCTCTCTCCTCTACCATCACCTTGCGCTTCCTCCTCCTCTGTCTTCTCTTCACCTTCCTCGTCATCGGACCGTTGGAACTACAACCACTCAGTACTCAGTACACATCCAAGTCCAATTTTGTAGATCATCATCGTCTCGCGCCTCAGCTCCCGTGCCGTCCGTCGTGTCGATGCCCACCTTCAGCCTGTCGTCGTGGAGGCTTCGAGATTCCCGACCCAGATGTCGGATCGTCAAAAAGAAAAAAGTCAAGGTCAATGCAGAGTGGAAGTTGGCCCGGGGAGAAACGATTCGAAGGAGAAGACCAATGGGAAAGAGAAAGAACAATACAAATGTTAAAGGTATATCACCAACTGTTTCACGATTCGCATTGGTTTATCCTCTGTCACTCTAGCTCCTCTTGATATTCCGGGATTTGAACAGACATTTTTGCAACAGGGATTAACATTCGGCGACCTGGACCTCAACGTTGATGCCCAAGGTTCAAACAAAATTAAACTCCTTCTACGAGGTCCGCAGTCCTGTTAATCTATGTCGAGGCTTGCTCTGATCGCTTATTTTTCAAGTGCGTCTAACCTCTCCAAAAATTTCAAGTACCGGTCTTGCATCCATCCCAGAAGAACAAGCCCCTTCCGGTATGTACTCTATGTCACCCACGAGGACAGGCACCTCATACTCTAGATCGCGAAACCATCGCGAACGCGGCTCGGCAACGCCAAAGTCCTTCCTCTGGGACCCAGAATCCTTGCCTTCTCGAATTGCAGACCAAGATTGACGCCGCTTTCAATGCCCGGCCACCAGAACTCAGCCCCCCTCTAAGGCTTATCATCAACACACCGATGCTCTGGAATTTACCCTTTCAGAGTTGGAGGAAGCTGCATCGTTCATCGAGGCATCTTTTCCCTCTTATGTTGATGAAACCGCGCGACTTTCTGCACTAGAAGCGCCACTTGCTTGACCGGGACGGCTTCTGGCGAATTCCGGGTAATTGACTTGGACAATGCAACCAGACGGCACATCTTCCATACGCCGCAACGACTTTCCAGCCGATTTCATTCCAAGAACTCAAAAACGGTGCTCCTATCTCCATTTTTGGTCGAGTCGAGCCTCGACTTGATATAGGTCCCAATGGCTGATAACCCACCTGATGTCTCCCTGCTCCTGCCTGTGTTCTCGTCGTTGCGTCCCCCATCGCTTTCCCTGCCACTTCTTCGAGAGAAGCAACCGGCTTGGTTGACTGATCGGAGGGCGGCCATCGAAAATTTGAACAGACAGTTCGCCAAGCCATGGTTTCCTGCCTTGCATCTCGGTAATGACTTAGGAGGAGACATCTCTCGTGTTCGTGTCTGGAGTGCGAGTAGGGAGGTGTTGGACGAGTACGCGGGATCCTTCGTACCCGCAACTACTACTGTGGCCTGGGTCCGATCTGAATGACCGAAATCCCATTCGCCTGCCTCTCGCTTTCTCTGCAACAAACCCCTTCTCTTTTTACTCTCCTCTGAATCTCAGTCTTCCATCCATCGGGTCCCGCTGGCAGCCTAACCCTGCCAAAACATTGCCACATGAATACGCCGAAACCTACGTACCCCCATCTCCACTTTCTTCGGTCTCACCCTCCGCTAGCAACCTTGCCCTTCGCAAACATTGCCATCGACTCTTTCTACGAATATTGTCTCCACTTCCTTCCGTCTCACCCCTTCCGTTGGTAACTGTACCTTTTGCAAACCTTCTGCTAGCAACCTTACCCTTCGCAAATGTTGTCATCGACTCTTGCTACGAATACCCCGAAACCTATCTACCCCATCTTCATTTCCTTCCGTCTCACCCCTTCCGCTAACGGCCTTTGTCACAAACACCGCCATTGACTCTTACTACTTGCTAGAATACCCCGAAACTTACTGTACTTCCATCTCTACTTCCTTCATCGATTATTGGAAAAGTCACGTTTTGTTTGGCGTCCTCGTCTGGACCTAGTACTATTTACGTCCGGGTTCGCTAGCGAACCCGAGAAATAAAAGTATAGGAAGAGAGTTAGGTCGTCTGAGGATCGGCTTGTTATATCGTCTCCAGATGGCTCTGTGTGGGCTTGGGACGTGGTCGAAGGAAAGCCTACACATCAAACTCCCACTACAGAATATGACGTGACATACTCATCAATTCAGACTGCAAAGCACCTTGTCCACCGACAATCACATCGTGCGATGGATTCTCTCCAAGGTAGATGCAGGATCTTGGGCCTACGTCGATTGTACATTCATCCGATTTGAGAGTGCCATTTGGGATGGATCAGTGTCTTTTATCGATGTCGGGACATCGCTCAGTGACCATTCAGCAAGTTGCATGGTTTCTATGATTGAAGCCCGCCAATATCTTCCGAGTCAGTCGCCCTGCATTCTCGTCACTGTTGGTCATGGTTGGTTGCTTATCTCCTGTGTGTTCTTACAGGCACGACCATATGAAAGACTATGGCTCCGATTAGCCTCCGTCGATGACTTTGTATTGCGATACGATTTACAATTTGTATCAATTGGTTGGCCATCGTTTTCACGTTCGATGATTGCGAACCTTACGTCAACCAAATCTATGTTTCCTTAGGCATACGACAGCAACGATACGCCGTAAATGTTATACACTCCTTCTGACATTATCCTTCTGCCGTGATTCGGAAAGCCGAGAAGTGGCCAAAGAGGATTTCTGTGAAGTTGTGTGAACATTGTTTACGAGCCTCGAGGGGTGATGACCAGACCTTAACAAAAAGGAATATTCGGTAGGGATATCAGTGTCCCAGTCTATCGGTAACCCCATTCCCCAACGGTCGCACCCAGTTCCCTCTGCATGCCTGATAAACCGTTTGAGACAACGACATTTGAAGGAGAAGGACCCACGATGCTATTTTCTGTCTAACAAGGTGCGCGTGGGCCTCAATTCCGAGTGGAATTGACCCAGTTCAACCATGAAATCCTCCATCTCTTGCTCTACATACTCGTCGGTAACATCAACTTGACACACGCTTACAGCAAGGCACCTGTTGAAATGCAAACGGACGAACCGATCGCCAGGTAGATGAGGTCGAGTAAGATGCCTTTTCGATGGTGAACCGCCATTTGAGCATACCGGTCTTTCAAATGCGATGACACGGTTGTCCTGTAAATCGATATGTATGAGCAATCGCAAATATTAGGTCAGGAAAGTGATAAGCACGTACGTCGACATCGGTGCCCAACCTATTTTCCCAGAAGTGGTGAGAAGGTCCAAAGAAGGTCTTCAAGTTTACAGCTCGACAGGACATCTAATACTGGTTCTTCTGGTACGTGCGCTGTATAGTTCATTTCTTTGAAAGAATCAAGTCAGAGGTCCGTACAATTTTGGTGGCATGAGTACGTACTTCACATGCTGCCATCTGAGGCCGAATCACTGTTTGGAATGACTCCCTAGAAAACGCATTGGCGATCTCTGGCGAGAGCATGTTGGGCGAGAGCGAGAGGATATAAGGGTGGAAATCGAAAGATACGTTGGAAGCGAAAAAGCTCCTGAGATTCTTGGGACAATGGCAGGCCGTTTGCATACAGGAGCACATCGGTAGGTCGAAGCTCCACAGGAAATAGAGCAAGTGACTCAGTCCACTGTAGATTAAACACGAAGATTAATCCACCCACAGCCAGATTGCGTGAGGACGTACACCATATGAAGACGCCGATGCTGCCAATGGTATTTTGTGGACAAGACGTGCTGTCGTTTCGAGGCTGCAGAGCCAGATGGACCAAAGGAGGCCGCACCGTCATCGACCCTTTTGCGGAATTGTCGCACTAGAAGAAGACATAACAGATGCAGTTCAGTCCTACTACCTCGTCATGCACCAGAGATTAGCTCGTCAACTAATACTATTTACCTTCGAGTCCAGTAGTGGATTCGGGAACCAATACTGGTAGGCTTGTCTTGTTCCGTACAATGGTTCCATTGGCTTCTGTGTAGTGTGGTAACATCAAGCCGCTATCGCTTGTCGAGTTCAAGTTAAGATTTGATTGGAGAAATTAAATAATCTATAGAGATATTATATAACATAGTGGGGCAATTCAGTAGGAATATGACTAAGAAGCAACTTTTCGAATGAGAGAATTTTTGAGAGCAAAAAAGATAAGAATGGGGAACTAGACACGAAACAAAGCGACAGCAAGGGAATTGATTCACTACACGGGTTCATCTCTCTCAAGGCTCAATGGCCGTCAACTTGAACAACTTTAGTACCTGGCAATGGAAGGAAGAAAAGAGCGACTTCTTACTTTTCTGAGAATGTGGGTGATTTTCGCAAGGACACCAGACGTTTAATACTGATTTTGCATTTCTTCACTTGTGTCTTCAAATCAGAGATCAGGTTGGTCGGCGGTTTCTTCAAATTAGGGTGGATACGGACATTGCAGTGGCTGCAGGGGGCAACGAGAATCAGAGGTGGACGAAGAGAGCAGTCTTCATATGTTTGATAAGCTGAGTCGAAGCATATAACCTTCAAATAGGCGCTTTTGTCGTCATGGCCAAGACAGTGATCGACAATATAATGATACTGGTCACAGGTCCAATTCTGGACTGATATGACCATTCCGTCCGTGAGAATTGGCATTCCGAGCGATTTTTGAGGATCAATGGTTATACGAAATGCTGCTCCCTTGAAGGTGTGCTCATATGTCCAAGGCACTGCAGCTCCATCACGAATTGATCGTTGGTATCGCAAATATGGGTCGAGGCGATGCTTTTGGCCATTCCAAATGCGAAACCATTCGCTATTGGAGAAACCAACAGCCCAGTGGTCGGAGAAGTTTGGTGACTGGTATGTGCGAATGATAGAGGATCGGTCTCGAGTTGCCATTGGTGGAAAGACGGGTGTTGGCTCAGTTGGGTCATAGAAGTAGAATTCTGGATCCTTGTCTCGCCTTTCACCAAAATCGGGTGTAAAGCTGCCAACGCCGGGGCTTCTGAAATCGAGCTCTGGTGTAGATGGTTCAGGAGTAGTGGCCCGTGAAGAGAGGGATGGTGTATTATAGCAGATAAAGGAAGATTTGGAGTAGACTGAGTTGGTGTAAAGAGAGAGGGACATTTTGTTTGGGAGACAGAAGAGAAAAAATATAGTGGTATGAGAAAAGAGGTCAACACGCTTGTCATGTCAAGCTCATGTGAGAATTTTTCTAACAATGTAACATTCAGATTGGCAGGTACGTAATGAGCTCGGAGCTCCTGGAAAACTAAATGTATGTAATGTTTGCGGTATATGGCCCTATCCCTAATGCTTCTCGAGTCCAGCAGACTCGAGGGAAAATAAAGCTGGGTGATTTAAGGAACTACAGAAGGTGCCATCGAAGGTCATATCGTGACTAAGGTCCCACAAGAATCAAAATAAGGTTACCACTGTCACGGCCGTTACCTATCAGTTCCATTTGAAGCACGAAATTGAGGTAGGAATCACCTTTCTCAGATTGTTATTGGCGTCCTTGCTGAATGACGAGTTGATCGAGTCGTAGCTTCCGAGCGGCACGTTCCAGCATCCTCTCCTCGATGCTACCCTGGGTTATGAAACAGAAGATGCAGACTTGTTTGGTCTGACCAATACGGTGAGCACGATCCATGGCTTGTAAATCGGCCTGCGGATTCCTGATAACCACCGCTAAGTATCTAGCAACCCGGAAGTTCGACGGACACCTCTACCAACCCAAATCGTACAACACGATAATGCCCGTTGTTGTTAAATTGATCCCTAGACCGCCAGCTCTCGTCGTCAAGAGAAAAATGAACTTTTCACTGTCCGGCTTGTTGTATTCGTTGATCGCAACTATCCGGTCGTTCATGGGTAGTACTGCCGTTGATTATACAATACCCTTACAAGATGGTCAAAATCAAACTTATGGAACGGGGAGGACCGATACGCACTGCATTGGCGGGCCACGGAAGAGGCAATGATCCTCGAGGATATCCAAGACCCACAACATTTGGCTAAATATGAGAACACGGGAACCTTTCACATTCAATTTCCTCAGTAGTTTGTCGAGGATGACCATCCTGCCCCCATTGTCGATAATATGCTCGTCGGTCGCATAGGGCGGTCCAGGTTCCTTACCGAAACACGTCAGTAAATGCGCAAGCGTAGAAAAGTGCTACCAGAAAACTTACGGCCCCATCAAAAAGGTAAGGATGGCATGTAACTTTGCGTAGCCAAAGAAGATATTGTTTAGATCAAGGTCAGGAAGTACGGGAACTACCTAACCTGCATAACTATGCGTAAGTTGATCTGGCCGTATCTGGGTGAATTGTCGTGGGCGCGGCATGCCTTTGCTGCTGTAGCAAGTGTCAGACGCCATTGAGAGAGTAGGCGGATGTACGCGCACCATGGAACTCTGCCCACGTCTATTTCTTCTGCGCTTTCTTCTTCTCGAGACCTTTTCGTTTGCTCGTGGCATCGTATTTCTAATGAAATGAACGTGGTTGCATTTTAGAAAACGAGAAACAGCAAAAAAATGACGTGGATAGAGCAACTACATACCGATGACCCGGCAACCTCTCATTCAAAGTCGACGGATTTTCTTCGGGCAAATCTGAGTACACGAGACCGTTGTGGTCGATCATGGCGGCCATTCGTACATTTAAAACCAATGTTCTGATTGTTTTATCATGTACGTTAATCACGGAGAACGAGGGAATACTTACCGAGATACCAGAGAGGGACTTGTTGAGGAATTATGCGAAATTCCATCGGAAATCCCGGAGGGGAGTGAAAACTCGATGAACAACAGCAGGTCTGTTCATCGACGATTTCTTCCCTTTCAAACGTGGATCAGAAACAAAATCTAGGATAACATGTCAGAAGCCGCATGGGATGCAAAAAGTAATATTTACCTTCCAGGATTTCGCAACAGACTTCTGAGTCTTTCGACCACGTCGTGTCGGTTTGCTTCCCATCACAAAGATTGAGATTTCAAAGCAAAATGAAATATGGAGCAAATATTATCATTTTTACTGAGATCCTGCTCTTCCGAGTCGTCTTGGAACTTGTCCTCATCATCTCCAATCTCCAATCTCCTCGAGTCCGCCACTATCCAATGCACCGGAAATTTCGCGTCCGAGTCCATGCCTCACATCGTACTGTTGCACAAGTTGCTTGTCGTCGACCTCTGTCTGCCTAAATCTGTGGTGAAGCAGATCTCCTCCGACTATGAGGCAATGTGTTGGCAGAGGGTTCAGCAGTGCTGTTGGGACGCTGCTGATGAGGATGGTGAGGGAGGAGTGGCATTAACACGGCGACCACTGCTGTGTCACACTTCAGCCTGTCCGAGTCAGGTTACTATGAAACGACGCACCTCTCTGAAATAGCAATGGAAGATCTTCTGTTTGAAGTTGCACCATACCTAGTATCAGTCCTTTAGTCACAGCAATAGTATGTCCAGTACGAATACTCACCAGTGGCGCACAAGCGCTCCTCGAAGCTTAACAAGGTTATCGCGCTTGGCATGGCGGATGTGGAAATAAGGGCACGCATTGAGGAACGTTTGATACCTCCCCTGTAAAATAAAGGAGTCTAAAATGTCGATAATCATTGGGTGGATTTGAACTCATGACTGAGACGCGTAACGAAGTTCAGGAGATCAGCCACCAGTTTCGTTTTTGCGAGAATGAATGTCATAATGAAAGGGGTCGATGTCGCCATGTCGCGTAGACGCCGGGCCTTCTGCGGTCGTATCGCTCATCCATTAAAATAATAAACTAGAAGAAAAATAGAGGAGAAAAGAAAAAGGTGGCGAACTTGAAATGTAACAGAATTTAAGTCACGTGTTATAAGTTGGTGACACTGAGACTAGTTAAATTACGACGCTCACTCGTCCTCACTGCTGCTGAGTCCTTCAGAGAATTTGATCATGGATAAACGCACACCAACACCACCCAATGTGCTCAATCCCCAAAGTACACCTCTGCATGTGCTCGACATTACCACTGACGCAAAACTCCAATCGACACCATCGAACCGTGGCTCCGCATCCGCGTCCGAATATCTCTCTGGTGTTCTGTACGTTCTAATATTTGATTATATGCTTACAGAAACAATTGATCATATATAGCGTGGACGATGTCAGTCCCTCGATCCTCGCCGACATCCAAGACCATGCCACATGCACTGTCGAAACCTTGCTGAATGGCCTGCTATCCCTGTGTCTGCCTGAGGAGTACAAGAGCAATGCACCGGCAGATCTTTTGGATCAATGTCTTAACGCTGTACTTCCCATCTGCAACCCTCAGGATCACCAAATCAAGACGATGGGAAAGCAGAAACGATCCGATGAAGAAGCACTAGCAGATTCGTTGGGATTACGCACGTATCTGACGGAATAGTACGCAGCTTTGTTCATTCCTTTACTCTTGCAATCCTTACGCGGTCCACTCAGTTGTCAAGCTAAATCGAACGAGATGGAGAGCTATCGACCATTCATCTACGCATTCAACCACGCTCTGCGAGCTCTGCACAAGATCGACGTACCATTACGGAAATCGACTCACCAACTCCTGCTTTTTCATCGAAACGACCCAAAACTGATTACCGCAACACACAATGGCCATACGTCACAACGCAAACCGGATGTAATCCTTGTCTCCCTGGAAGTTGCACAGAATGCCTTTTCAGACGGAGATCCAGGCAGTTGGGCTGACCATGCCCTGAAGACAGCTGGCGAGCCGCCAAAAAATGATTTTCAGTGGAGTGGTCCTTTGTCCGCAGGGGAGTTCAAAAGGATAATGTCTACCCTTCCGTCACCCCCTGCTGAATATACTGTCAAACCTGCGAAAAACATCCCTCCCCAACTCCTTCCGAGCGCTCTATATGAAACATCCGAGGACCCATCCACACAACAGGAGAGAACACAACTCCCCAAGGAGACGTCGCCACAGCTATTAAACAACCCTGTTGAAGAACCCTGTAAGCCGCTACTCACTGACAGATAATGAGTCATTGACCGTTTTTGGCCAGCTGGATTTCGTCGGTCAGAGCGTCTAGCTTTGCAGCCCAACATTTCCTCGAAAGGTTCCTGTGTCCGGTGCTTTTGGCAGTCGAAAACGCAAAAGTGAATGTGTGGAAAAGAGCTCGAGTAAAAGGGCGAAGACGCGACTGGTTCCCTCGAAAAGGCCACCGGCAATGTTGCAAAGTGCCCTCTATGCTGCAGAAAGGATGTCTCATGCGATTTGGATCAGCCACACCCTCAATCTAGTCATAATTGGTGAGCTCTTTACGGCCGTTTCGCATATAAGTTCTCATCCATCTTCTGTAGATGACGTAGCATATTTATAGTGGTACGACAATGAAGGCGCTATCCAATCTCATGGAATCAATTTCGTCCAGGATCTTCCACAGTTCCTCATTCTTCTGCTCTGCTTCGAACGCTTCACCCCCAGAGATTGGGGCGTCAACCCCCTGTTTAGATTTGCCGAGCATGAGGCTGACCACTGTCTGTTATCATTCCCATCATCCCTTCCCCCCGTTGACATTGCCATCAGTCACGCTGACAAGATACGGGATCACTTCGGAATTGTTGGACGGGCGACACAAATGCTGCCTGCCACTAGCCAGTCGAAGGATCACCGAAACATTGGTAAAACCTGGGAGACATGGACCTTGTGGTTAAAGTCTATTGGCCAGAAGCATCTCGTGCCAGGGAAGGACAGATCATTGAAAAGGCTCGCCAGATCGCGAAGCAGAATGATTCCGTCAACGGACACCTTCCGGACTTGATTTGTTCGCATGACTACTCCACGAAAAGAATCCGCATGGCTTTCGGCATCACAACTGAAAGTCATCGCGTACTACGGGTCATGTTGTTTCGCCGATTGTATCCCATCACTGACTTGATTGGTGACAAGTTTTGGAAGGCTTTTTGGGAATGCTTCCGCTGTAGGTGTACTCTGAAACTGTTGTCACATGCTGACCACCCTGTCATGCCAGGCCATTATTACCTTTGGGTAGGCGGTGTAGAGCACAACAACATTAGTGTGAGAAATCTGATGTACGACAAGCTCAACGAGGATCGTGGTATTCTCAACGACTACGACCTTGCTCACCTGCGTGGGCGACCGCGACCTAGTGGCACTGAACGTACAGGCACTATGCCTTTCATGGCCCTTGATCTGCTCACCAATGACGCATGGGATGGAAAGATTGCAAGACTATACCGCCACGACTGTGAGTCGTTTGCATGGGTTTTGCTGTGGATTTCTTGCTGTTACGATAATGGAAAGGAGATCCCTAATCCACCTTTGGATGCATTCATCACGGGTGACTACAATCGATGCTTCGTAGAGAAACATGCTATTATTTCAAAGCTCAAAGACATCGCAGCCACACCTTCCTACGAAAGTTCCTGGGGTGCCTCAGTCAGCCTGATTACCCTCTTTGTCTCTCAAAGATATCAGCGTGAACTCAATGCTCTGTGTCGGGATAATTCCCCAAGCGAGCAAGCAGTTGATGAAATTGTGCAAAGTTGTCAGAAGGCCCTGGAGGGAAAGGGGGTTTGTATCAATTTACCAGATGGTTCGCGTCACAATTTAGATGGTTAGCGGTAAACAGTTAGAGTTTCGTCCAACGTATCGGATGGACACGACGCTGGAACGGATGACGGGACTGATGGCACCTACCCCAGGCTTCGGGCGAAGGAAGCATTGGACGGATCTAAAGGAATACCATAATACTTGTTGAATGAACATCCCTACAGTATTGGTTTCCGGGTTCAGGGCCCAATCCGAGAAGAAATAGAGGTAGGTACGAATACGCGAAGAAGGGGAGCTCGACTTGACAAAGTTTCTACAACAGGAAAGAAAGGCGAGGATCGTCTGTGATGTATTTCCCGAGCGGAACGAACCGGAATGACCGTTAAGAAACTGGCCCTTTTTTTTCTTGATCTCGTCTTTGAGGATGCCGACATTTTTGTCTCTTGGAATTTCAACAGGGAACACCTTTTCATTGTCACCGAGAACAAAGCAGTTGAGCAGAAAATCTGTCATGAGTAACAGAAGACACGCTATTGGTACCTGTTCAGTGTTTAGACACTCATAGCAGATATCCGACATTCTCTGAACGGAACAACATTGAAAGCATAGAGATTTATATAAAAGTAAGTATCCAATATGAAAGCTAGTATACTATGAGACAGAGGAATATGCAACAGTGGAATAGAAACCAAAATAGAAGTGCCGAACTTAGATATAGGTGAGAGTTATTCAGCATAGCTTTTGACGGAATACAGCCAACATTCAGTCAGGTTCCTCCAAGCGAATCCTAGCTTGCAGTCCCGATATCACAGGCAAGTAACCCATATGTGTGATTACCAAATGGGATAATCAGAGTACAGGAAAGTAAGGGAGTCACCACGAGGAATGATGATGAAAATGTAGGGTGGGTATGAGGTGTGGGTTGCTTGATGGAATTGAAACAGTGTGTGGATTTGCGATGGTCGACCAAAAAGAAAAAAAAAATTCGAAAGCACGAAAGCGAATTTATACGCCAAAGAAAAGAAATCCATTGGTAGTAATGCGAAAAGTTGAATATTTGCCCAGTTTCGATGCCAAATATAATGAACAATGCAACGAGTCAAAGAGAGGTTGTCTGCGTGTTCACCGTACAATGACCTTGGGTGCGAAAAGAAAAAGCCTCTTGCGTTCTTCGTGCACTTCGACTTCAACCTCAACTTGACATTCTTCACCATCGATGATTTGGGTCTCGAGCTTTTTCACTTTCTTTGGTGGGAGCTCCATGATTGGGTAAGTCTTTACGTTGTCGTAAGACCATGACCGTGCTGTAAAAAGTGAGATTGCCAATGATGCATGAAATACTGACAGGGAAGATGACGAACTTTCAATGGTAGGCCGCTTCAAAGTGAAGGAGGTTCTAATCTCCTCTCGGCTATCTGAGTTGCTGGTACGGGAAAGAGGACTCCTGGCACTTTTTCTCGAGCTAGTTGGGCTCATGGGAGTCGCATTGGCACTCGAAATCGACGTATTTGAGCCCGTGCGGACTTTCAGCTTGACATCGGGCACAAGCAGTTTTCCCTCAGCACCTGGTAGGAGGATCGACCCCTCTCGCTTGATCGGTTGAGATGAAGCGGTAGAGGATCTCGAATGAGATTGCAATTGCGCCATGCGAGCCTCGCACCGCATTGTGAATTTGTCATTGAATCTTGCTATAAGCTCCTCGTTTTCGAGAGGAGGGGGTGCAGATGGCGCAGAGGAAGAAACACGAGAGGATCGACGGAATCGGGTGTCAGTAGAAGAGGAAGCGGCAGATGGATGTACGTGTGTGTAGAAGGGATCGCTGGGAGATTGAGGCATGTAGTTGTAGACGGCAGACCTCCAGGCGGTACTACCATCGTTCCAGCCAGGAATAACTTTTGCTGGCTCCGATTTATTCGATCTGATAGCACACATGCTATCAATAAACTTACCGGCCATCATGTTTCCCCCAGTGTAATCGAGGGGAGGCTCGCCATTTTCAAGATCATCACATTGAGGCGGTGGAGGGGGTAGGGTGATTCCATATGCTTTGGCAAACCGTTCTCTGGGTGTAAGAGGTTTGTCGTTTTGGGGCGGGGTGATTAGAGTGGACGCGTTGGAAGAGCCGCTTGAAGATGAAGCTGTCTCTTCAAGAGCGGGATTCTGAGGCACATCTTTGCGACAGGCCTTGATGTCGGCGATGTGGCAAGCATCGGAGCAGTAGAGCGGGATTGGCCCGTTGTCGATAACAAGACACTGCTTCATCTGTGGTTTTACGTGTTTGTTATGGCGGCCAGTGCCGTTGACGAGGCCACCACGAGGAACCTTACGGGAAGGAGAGGGAGGAGGGGCTGGAGACATGACGGGAACTTGAACAATATAGCGCTTAGGAGGAATGAGCCTTTCGCAGGCAGGACACCAGGCAGCGTCAAAGTCCATGAAAGCAAGAGAGCTGATAGTTGAAAATGGGTTGATATGGGGCGGTCAACGCGAACATCCTCGTAGTACATCACGAACGCGTGGCGTCACATGATATGATATGTGACAATCATCATCAGCCTTGAATTGCCTTAAACGCCTTAATGCCTTAAATGCCTTAAACAATAAGGCAACTCAAGTCAATTAAGTCAGTTCAAGAACTCTTAAGTCATTCAAGTGGGTAAGACACTATTTCCAGGTACAATTTAAAGAATTAAGTAAGGTCTGAAGGCATTAAATATTCCAAGTCATTTCAAATAAATTAAAGGTGTACCTTAAGGTTATATGGGGATGCTGAAGGTCAAAAAGAAATTATTAAAAAATGCTAAAGATCATTTAAGATATCATTAAAGAAGACTGAAGGAGTAGTTAAAGGTAGGGATTGCCACAGGTAACCCCAGGGTATCTCAGCCCATACCTGTACCCGTACCCGCAGAAACCCGTACCCTTGGTCACGGGTACGGGTTTTCGGGGGGGACGGGTGTGCCAACAGAGGAGACACCCCTCCGTCTCGCGTTTCGAGCGAGGGAGGGATGTGGAGGGGGTGTGTTGACAGATAACCCCTCCGTCTTGCAATTTGAGCAAGGGAGGGGTGTGGAGGGGGTGTGTTGACAGATAACCCCTCCGTCTCGCAATTTGAGCGAGGGAGGGGTTGGTGGTGATACGTCGACAGAGGAAACACCCCTCCGT
>QDKV01004898.1_pt1 | contig 18156 bp, 25 predicted proteins | sample 1861101 | NCBI WGS metagenome assembly QDKV01 (sample SAMN04275158, study PRJNA302643) | Fungus metagenome, whole genome shotgun sequencing project. | isolation source: fruitbody | host: Mallocybe terrigena | place: Sweden | collected 2013 | reverse complement strand
AGTACAAAAACCCTTGAAACCCCTGCCAGGGGTAGGGGTTTTTCAAGGGTAGTCAAATGTCTACCCTGACCCCCTACCCTTTATACCCTTACCCCTCTACCCCCAGGGTTTCTTATACCCCTGCCAATCACTAAGGTCTATAAAAGTTGCCTATTTACTGTAGCTATTGTTTTTCAATTCTCATTTCTGAGATCCCTGCAGAAAATTTTGACCAGATCCTGCCAATCCAGACAAATTTTGACCCAAAAACAGCTAGGTATGGAGGTCTGGACAAAAATTGGAATATTTGAGTAGGCCAGGAGCAATCCGGACAAAACAACGAAGCCTATGCCCAGACAAAAAGTGCTTTTCCAGGACCAGACCTCGCCTACCATTGCCCGGGGTTCTCATGTGACCCACCAGCTCAGCCAAACGAAGGTGAGCCGCTCGTGAGTGTCAATTCCACAACAGCAGAGGCCTCCTCCACACTCTGTGGATGTCAGATAATGTGGGTTTTATAGTAAAGATTTAATTTTAGAACTAGTTCTTATAATTTCTATAATTTTTTTAATTCTGGTACTCATATCAGGGCATTTGGATTTAATAAGTACTTACTACTAATACTAGTCAGTTACTTACTTTTGGGTCACACATCTGTATAATACTATTCAGGCTTGCATATTCCATGAATTCTGTGATAATGACCCTTTCCTGAGCACTACACAGGCTGAAATCCTTAAGCTACGGCCAAGGGTCAAAGCTGCCATGGCATTTGTTTGGCTGAGCTAGTGGGTCACATGATGTGTTTAAAAAAATCCAAGTGTTCACAAAATTATGCAAACGGCAGTAATATAAAACCTTTCTGACCATGCCGAAAATGTTGTATTGCATTCAAATAAAACTCAGACAGAAACATCCATTCAACAAAATACTTTGGACAAGGGAATCACTGCAACCACAAATTGTGGAAATTTATGGGGAGGTGAGTTTGTGGTGGTGGATGGTTACAAACAAGTGAGTGGGGTAACTACAAAAATAGCTACCATATATATGAAAACTAACTGAATAGTCTAATTACCAAATACGGCATTGACACTCTGTTTTTTTTTCTTTTCTTGTGTTTTACTGCATCAGGAAAATGCGCAATGCCTTAAGGCTCCTTAAATGACCTTAAGTCTCCTTAATGCCTTAAATTAAGTATATTTAAGGTAATTTAAGGGTTCCTTAAATTGCCTTAAACCTACTTAATTTAAGAAAAATTCTTAATTTAAGGCAAGTCATTTACTGAAATTGACTTAAATTGACTTAAATTGCCTTAACTTAAGTGATTTAAGGAGATTAAGGAGATTCAGTGATGGCTATTCAGGACTTAAGATATTTAAGATACTCACAAGAGAGTTTAAGATACTTCACAAGAGAGTTTAAGATATTTTAGAGGGAGTGGCAGTGCTAGGGCTTTAAGGTCCCAAACCAGTCCTATATATTTTCAAAATTTACTGACAATAGCTGGTTCTGACTGGTTGACTAACTAAATGTACCTAAGTAACTAAATAAATCAACGAAATAAATTATTTTAAATTAATAACCCCTTTGCCTCGTGTTTCGAGTGAGGGAGGGGTGGTGCAAGGGTGGTGGTGGTGTGGAAACACCCCCTTTGTTTCCGTTTCGAGCGAGGGAGGGGATGGTGAGGTGGTGCAAGGGTGGTGGTAGTGTGGTTAGGAAACATCCCCCTCCATCTTGCATTTCGAGCAAGGGAGGGGGTGGTGTGGTTAAAAAAACACCCCCCTCCATCTCGCGTCTCGAGCGAGGGAGGGGATGGTGAGGTGGTGCAAGGGAGGTGGTGTGGTTAGGAAAAATCCCCCTCCGTCTCGTGTTTCGAGGGAGGGTGGTGGTGAGATGGTGCAAGGATGGTGGTGGTGTGGTTAGAAAACACCCCCCCCTCCGTCTTGCGCTTCGAGTGAGGGAGGGTGATGGTGAGGAAGGATGGTGGTGGTGTGGTTAGGAAACGCCCCCCTCCGTCTCGCACTTCGAGCGAGGGAGGGTGGTGGTGGGTGGTGACACGTGGCGTCCATCTCGCGTCTCGAGTGAGGGAGAGTGGTGGTGTAGCAACCTTTCCGTCTCGCGTTTCGAGCGAGGGAGGGGGTGGTGGTGTGGTTAGGAAACGCCCCCCTCCGTCTCGCATTTCGAGCGAGGGAGGGTGGTGGTTGTGTGGTTAGAAATCAACCCCTCCGTCCCACGTTTCAAGTGAGGGAGGGGTAGAAAAACCTATCAAAAAGAAGATGAATAATTTATTAAAAGATTGAAAAATTACCAGGGCACAAGCGATGCTGAACGTCGTTTGTGCCCCTTTTGCTTGTGCAGGGAGAGGGTGGTGGCGGCGAGGGAAGGAGGTGGTGGAGACGAGAGAAGAGGTGGTGTTGAACTTGGCGAAAGGAACTTGGTGGTCACTTGTCACATCCCGTACGTTCATCACTACCCGTCACATCAACCTGTATGGCTGAAATGCTACCTGTATACCTGTTTGGTCTTAAATCCTTGTGTGAATACTAAATGACTTGTTCTTAAATCCTTTGCTACTGATTTCCTTAACCTTTCTGTAATATCTACTTAAAATTACTTACTTGCACTTAAATTCCTTAAATGTCTTATCTACTTATCCAGTTCTTAAAATTTTTAAGGGATTAAGTAAATTAAGGCTTTAAGAGCACTTTAAGTAGTTTTAAGTACTTTAAGGGATTGCACATTTTCCTGATGTGCCTCATGGCAGAAGTATGTCTTTTCCTTTTTTATCTGTTTCTTTGCATGCTGAAGCCAAGTCCGAACACTTCATATAATCGAGGGGATGTTCTTTTGTTTTATATTACTTTCATGTTGCATGGGTTTTTATCATAGAACATTGAAGTGATTGGTGGATGTATCTGATTTTGTGTGATGATCTCAGAATCTGTCCACCAGGATTTCAAGAACACCATGTTGTAAAAGGCCTAATTTGAGGTATTGCTTGTTCGATGACAATCCACCCAACTCCGCAACTAAGTCTAGCATTGGGATAGAAAATGAAAGCCTGCTTGCCACTGTGATCTTCATGGAGGGACTGAAACAAGGATTCGGATGCGAATTGGGTTCAAGTCTGATTTATTCTTTGGAGTGTCGGGCCTATAGCGTCGTGAGGTGTGATGAAATGTTGCTTGGTTTAGCCCATGGTTTTATTAAAATGCGTTCTAAAACAGTGGCTCACAGACTAGGAACGAACAACAATGAATCTGGACGTGTGTCAATAAAGTGATCAAAAATGGTTTACGGGGGAATAAGAGCACTGACAACAAAGGATAGAACCATTAGCCCTAATAATCATATGCATGATGTACAGTGATGGAGGGAATAAATACTCCAAAAAAAAAGGAGAACGTCCAAGTCAAGGTATAGCAAACAGGCGACGACGGTTCAGGATACCAGACTGTCATGTTGAAGTTCCTCAAATTTGCGACGAGCTAGTCGAATATTCATTCTCAGAGCTGCAGCCTCTATTTCACGCATCTTCAGCGGTTGACAGTTTTACGTATGAAGGACTTACGTATTGTGGGATTATGTACGATGACCATCACGTATGTATTCCGTGTGAGCTCGTCTAGGACGGCGGTGAAATCATACATCTCCATCTCTAGGGACCGGAATTCCTCCCGAACACGTGTACATGCGTACTTGAATGCCTTGATAAGTTCCGACGTGCGTTCATACCGTTTATGATCGAGTCCTGCAGTCTCGGGAGTGTCTTGGGGTTCAGGGCTGGAGTGTGGGGAAGAAGGGTTGGATGAGGAAGTTGCGATGACAAGGAACGTGGTTCGTTCAAAAAGGATGACCTCGGTTGCGTTGCAGGCTGCTGCGAACGTGGAAAGGTGTTTAGTGAGGATGGCAGCGTTAGGTATTAGAGTATGCACGACATTTGACCATGCCTAAAGACACCAGATTGAGCTCTCGTCGAAGACGCGAGTATAGAAACAAACCTTGTATAGGCTTTCATCATAGATGCTGGTCCCATAAACCGAAACATCAGCACCCGCGCTTATGTCCTCCAACTCGAGTTTCTTTTTTTCGAAGACCTGCTGTCGTTCCCTCACTAGATCCATCTTATGAACCAAGAGAAAGACGGCAGCCTGTGGGCTGTAGTGGTTTAAACTAGCCATGCAATCGCGAAAATACTCCATATCTTTGATTGTTTCTCTCGACTCCACATCAAAGACGTAGATCATAACCCCGACTTGTTGAAAAATTGTGGACCTTTGCATGGTAAGATACGTGTCCATGAACGAGTCTTGTCCTCCGCAGTCCCAGAGGTTGAGGACGAGGTCACCGAGAAAACGAACGTGATTTTGTTCGACATCTATGGTTGCGCCAAGACGAGCGGTGAGGGAGGCTGGGTTATTTGAGCTAGTAGTATCAAGCGTAAATTGCACGCAAGTCACGATACCATGCGAATGACGCACAAAATGAGGGACCGCATAGAGGTCTTCCCACTGCCAGAAGCACCCATAAGAAGAACCTACGAGTGAGTGTCATTTTTCGATATTTCAGAGCACAAGTCGTGCTTCGTGCTCGCCTTTTTCTTCATTGTAGAGGGGTTGGTGGGGGTTGCGGTGGAAGGTTGAAAGACACCGGCTGGTCGCGGGCTCGGAGGATAAAAGTGGCTCTGATGAACCCAAATGTTGTCACGGCTCCCCTGACTCCCTGAGCAACGTCAGAGTTTCCCAGATAAAGATCCAGCCGTGTAACTCATGATCGTGCAAATTTATACATACAAATTTTGGTTGTTATTACGATGTAAATTTTCCTTCAGACCAGCGGCGAAGATGTGTGGCCATCTCGACTGCAGCTAGGCCCCAATCTTCACCGTGATTATGACCTTTGTTATCCCCTCTTCCCAGACCTGCCCTCTCAAGTGCCTGGTCATCTGAAAGCGCCGTGAGGACGCCAAAAATGACAGGAACCCCTGTGTCAAGCTGCACCCTCATTAAACCGTGCGAGACGCTTTCGCTGATGTATTCAAAGTGCATAGTGGCGCCTTTGATAAGAACTCCAATCGCAATGACGGCATCGAAAGGTCGGTTAGGCATCGGTACAGAGCTCGCTGGTGCTGGAGTGCCCGCCCTGGCTGGTGGTGTGGAGGTGCCAAAGCTGAGTCCGCCTAAGAGATCCTGAACACTGGAAGCAGAAGGAACGTGAGATCCAGCAATTATTCTGAAGGGGTTTTTTAAGAAAATAAGAATCAAAGAGTTATGAGACCATGGCCAGGTAAAACACACTTGGAGCACGCCAATGGAAGCTCATAACTGCCTGGCACAGATTCGATGGTAATATTGGTCTCTTTGACTCCCCGCTCCTTCAACTTGCTCACTGCACCAGCCACCAAAGCTTCAATAACTAATTTATTCCATCTCGCATGTACGATGGCGATGCGAAGAGACGAGCCGTCAAATTGAAAGCCTGACGGTGCGAGACCCTTGATTGCGTTGCTCATCATCGTTGGGTTCAGGAACAAACACCGTGGGACTCTTTTCCTTTATGAATTCTTCGAAAGTTTCGTATTTGCCTTGCCTTTAGAACTTGTTCTCTATCGTTGTACTTAGAATCCGATTCGTGAGTTATGGAAGAGAATTTGGCAAGTAAGTAAATTGTCTTCATTTACAACCCTTTGTCTAATTACAGCTAATCAGCGACTTATGCCTTGATACACAACTTCTTGTTGAAGCAGTCGCATACCAAGGCAGCACTAGCCGTCAGGAAAGCTGCGAAACGCGTTGTAATTCTGAAGGATGACTCAGTTTGCGAAGGGCCATACCTAGATGAAATCGTCAGACAGTGGAAATCTATTCGTCATTTGACCGAGGAGTTGTGAGTCTTTTTCAGATGCCGACACATTGAAGCTTATCATAGAATGTGGACCAGAGATCCAGAATTGTCGAGTGACTCGTCGTCGAGTTCTATCTCTGATGTTTTGGAACCCAAATCAACCACTTCCTCGTCTTCAGAGTCCGAGGACGTGTGCGGTTCTGGAGCCAAGAGTGAGATCAAAGCACCGGTAAATTCTAAAGGTGCCCCATAATGGATTAACACTATGTCTCGTAACTGAACGTTTCCGATAGCTGCATCTCCTTCCAGCTCCGACTCTGGTAGGCTTGTTGACCTTAATGGAAGTTACATTAATCTAAACATATTTGTTAAGAGGATTCTAGTGACCCTATACCGAGTATCAAGCAGATACCTGCACAATCCAGGCGCGAAGGTAGTCGCACCTTATCATCGAACAGTGCCTCTTCGAAGTCCTCTGAACCCAGCAGCGAATCAGAACCAGATTCGGCCCAGAAGGTAAACTCGGGCTCGAAACAAAACTCCTCAAAATCCTCTGCTAGTAGTTCAAGTTCAAACTCCAGTTCATCTGGTGAAGATTCTGGTCCAGAGCGTGCCCAGGTCGATCGCAAGACCATCAAAAAAGGAGATTCCTCAAGCTTGCCCAGTCGAGTTCGGAATCGAGTTCTTCGAATGATCAACCTGCCGCAGCGACCAAGGGAATGGGCAAGGTTGACAAGGCTGTTGTTAGTTCATCTAGCGAAAGCTCAAGTTCATCCAGTGAAGACTCCGACTCTGAAGCGCCGACAAAACAAGTTTCTTGCAACGCTGCTTCAAAGCGCAAAGCCTCTAGCTCGTCATCCAGTTCGGACTCCAGTTCGAACGACGATACAGATGATGAGGATGATGCAAAACTTACAGCATCAAAAAAGGTTTTACAGTATACTGACAGTTCTAGTGACTCTACCCCTTCTGATGACGGCGGGTCGAAAGTCGCAAAATCTTCTGTCACCGCGAAGAAAAAGCAGGCCAAGAACTCCTCCCACGTCCACTCGGTTACTGCTCCACGCGATGACGAAGGTCGTATCACGAAAAAGCGCCGAATGGATGTCAACGGAAATTCTGTGACTACTACCTCAACAACAACGCAACAAGAGAAAGAGGAACAATCAGGAAGGAAGAACGGTGCAAGCAATGACCAGAGGGCGACGAACAACCGGTTCATGAGGGTTAATCCATCCAAGGTGCAACCGCTTGTGGATAATAGTTACGACACCAAGGTATTACCAACTATCCTAGTCCATTATGGACAATAGCTGACGTATTTCTTCATAGCTGGCCCCTTCGAATGACTATGGAAAACGAGCTCATCAGGACCTTATAGTTACTCGCGGAGCTGGATTCCGCAAGGAGAAAAATAAGAAAAAAAGAGGGAGTTATCGTGGGGGAGAAATAACGGTGTGTTTCATTCTCTCTGGTTAATCAGGGATGCCAAAGTTGACGATATCACTCTTAGATGGAGAGTCATAGCTTTAAATTTACCTATTAGACGACGTAGATAGGCGCAACACGTGCCTACACTTGGCTGTCATGTGAGCTAATTTCAATGATGCCGCGAATCATCTGTTCTTTCATTATATGTATTCGGAAGAGGATGAACATTGCAAGAGTTACACTCTTCACGCGAACTTGGCCGAGTGGTGCACATTTCGTATCCAAAGATTCCAAACAGTGAAAATTAATGTAAGTTAAATAATGCAATTATGTAAAATGAGATAGAGGAAGGTCGGTCAGAAAGGGAACGACTCGGAAAGAATATGGGGGGAGAGAATAAAGAAAAGAATAAAGTATCTAAATTACATGAATATATGATACCTGAGCAGAGGTCATTCCAACGAGGATTCGGTGGGTATAATTTCATTTCTTGTTTCCCTTCGACTGCTTCCTCAATTTGTGGGTGCTCTTCCACAACGAGGTGAAGACGTTGATCAAAGGGAGAACTAATAAAGCCATGGAAAGGGTCTGTCCCAGTGTCCAATCATTCTCCCGCGATCCGTCATTTACAAGCAAATGCTGGTTATTCCTGATTGTGAGCTCGGTGCATACTATGAACCAAAGTTGACATAAAAATGTCACAAGAACGACCCAGTTGAAGAAACGGCGAGCGTCATGGGGTGAATAATTGCCAAAGTAGGTGCCAGAGAGATAGGCCACATGGCTAGGGTCGCTGCGGTATTGCCTAGGCCCCATCCAAGAAGATGTGAGCTGGAGAGAAAAGATGAAGACAAAGCAAAAGACAATTAAAATAGTAATGTTGATAACTGGTAACAAACCGACGAAGTATACGAAAATGGATACGACGCGAAAAGTTGGCGAGGTGATGGGGATGTTTACTCCGAAACAGTTGATGCGGATGAAAGGTATGCAATCGCGGTTGATTCCAAACTCTCGGACTGTCAACCAGAACCAGAAGCCAAAGGGGGCAAAGAGGGTGGAGTGGAAGGAGGCCAGCGCAGCCATCATGAGCACCGGCTTTTGGGATAAATTTGCAACGACGACTCGGGCACAGTGTCTTGACCATTCAAATTTCTTAGTCGTGACTTGGAGTTCCCGCTTGGAACTGGCTTCGATATCCCAGAAGTTGGACATTTCTACATGACATTCCTCTCCGATCTCCGTCTCCGGTTTACTCGTCCCATCCCACTCAATCTTCTTCTTGGAACCCGAATCCGTTATGGTTTTTCCAATTTCGTGTTCCCGACTTTCCCATATCTGAATCGTTTTTGTCTTGGTGTTTATCCACTCTTGGACCCACTCGATTTCCTTTTCTAATACGCCGTTCTCCAACTCTTCTTCTTCCTTTTTGCGCACCAACTCGTCTTTCAGTGCACCTGCACTCCTCACCGCCTGTCGCATGTCCTCCAACCTATCGACGTTCAAAATCGCAAACGGTCCTTCATTGGGCCATATTTCTTCCAATTTCTTCCGATGATACTTCCACAACTTTTGGCTTTGGGCTTCCGCATTTTGTCGGGCAACCCATCCAGGTAACGCGATCAATACAAATGCGAAAAACACCAAGGCAGTCGTGTTATTAATCCACCCAAGATAAAGAACAACAATAGCATGATAGGCTGATAATCCAAAGGTATTCACTTGAATGATGGCTGCAAGGATGAGAGCGGAAGCTGGAAGCAGAATGTTGAGGTATATGGAAAATAAATCCTTCAACTCCTTCTTGTCGATCCATCCATCTGAGCCAGCCACGAGAGGTTGAGCGAGAGTGAGAATGGCTTGAGCGTATATAGCAATGCGAATTCCGATACCAGCAATGTCAGGGTTTGAGTTAAGACAGTCCGAAGACATGGTCCAGAGATATGGTAGGGATGGACGGGGACAAATGATAAATAAGAAGACCCCCGACGGTTTTAAGTAACAAGTCGGCAGGCTGTTTCTATTCGCTTCCTTCCTTTGTGAGTCAGTTTGACTATAATTAACAAACTTTATCGCCAGACCAGTGTTATCCGAAGTCATGCCGCATTTTGCTCCAGCGCTTAAGTTCTCCAAGACTCCACCATCCAAATGCAAATTGTCCCGCTGACAGAAATTGCGAACAAATCGGTAAAAAAAAACGTCAGTCTGGAATGTAAAACATAGCGACCCTCACCTTGAAACACACTCAAAGCATTCATTTGTCTATACACCCGAAACCCACATCTAGGAGTCGTCGTAGAACAGCACTGTTTCAGCGCCCGGCGTGCTTAATACAAGATTACTTGTGGCAGATGTGGAGATTGCCAGTGAGTCACGGGAAAGAAGCGCCGATGTTGCTCTTTTGTGCATATCTGCGCAGTGTACGGCCAAAATCCAATCCAAAAATGAAAAAATGACTCGAAAAGCTATAGTACACTTGTACTGAGTCAACTACCACTGAATTTTCCGGCGTTCCTCTCCAGAAAAATTGAAGAAAGGTTTGTCGATGGAAGTCGTTGAGGTTAGACCGATCAGCACGTTTTAGCATAGTAAATATTTCCAAATTTGGAATTACATAACTTGACCTGAGGGTATTTTCACTACAATCCTAGTGTAGTCCCATAGTAGTGGTTGGAACCCATACAACATTGCATCAGGGTTCAACGTTCAACGATATAATGGACAAGAGTTTCAGTCTTGTTGAGTGATACTTCAAGTTTGTTGAGCTCTTAGACTAGCTCTAAGGTTCTGAAATTTAAACACAACATCAGATAATTCTGGAGGTTGTGGTAATGCCTTACAACCTCCCTATAACCCATATAACATGCTGCCATTGGTACAAACTCTCAATAACATTATAGCACCCATTGTAATTAGATTATATACCTAGACTCCTTAATGTCATTGCCACCATATTAATATAACCTTTTGACTTTATGATCACTGACATAGGTTTTACAGGCATTATATGTCAATGCCACTTCTTGTCTGTGTTTCAGAGGCTTGTCAACGGCCATACATCTGTCCACAAATGATCACTGGCATAAATTTATGGAAGCAATGTATTTTCTTGTCAGACATTCAGAGGCTTGTCAACAGCCATACATCTGTCCACAAATGATCACTGGCATAAATTTATGGAAGCAGTGTATTTTCTTGTCAGACATTCAGAGGCTTGTCAACAGCCATACATCTGTCCACAAATGATCACTGACATAAATTTATGGAAGCAGTGTATTTTCTTGTCAGACTTGTCAACGGCCATACATCTGTTCACAAATGATCACTGGCATAAATTTATGGAAGGGTTACTTATCAGTGTATTTTCTTGTCAGACATTCAGAGGCTTGTCAACAGCTCATCATTGTCATAAGTTTATGGAGGATTATCCCATGTTTCAGAGGGCTATATATATGTCCACTTGTCATAACGGATTATCTGATCTTGTCTGTGTTTCATAGGATTATCAATATTTGCACATGGGTTCACAAATGATCACTGGATTAACTGATGTATATCTTCTCATTTTTGTTTCAGAGGATTGACAATAACTATATACATGTCCACAAATGATCACTGGTGTAAGTATATGGAAGGATTACTTGACAAATGTATTTTCTTATTGGCCTTTCAGAGGCTTGTCGACAGCCATATATCTGTCCACATATTATCACTGTCAATGAGTCCATGTAAGGGATTATCTCATAATGTCAGTATTTCAGAGGCTTGTCAATGGCTGTATATCTGTCCACTTATTCTCACTGTCATAACTTTTTTCGTCTGTGTTTCAGATGCTTATCAACAGACAGACATATCATAAGTTTATGGAGAGATTATCTCAGAATGGAATTTCTTGTCGGCCTTTCAGAGTATTTCTAAATATACTCATTCACAAATGGTCACTGTCAGGATTGCCTTTTATCTATATCAAAATTTTAGACATTTCCTGACTCTAATTGATTGCAATGGGTCAAGTAACAATATATTTCGTTGTCAACACATATCTCCATATACAAGTGCAACAGATTCAGAACAAAAAGATCCATAAATTACTGGAAACTCAAGCACGCTCACTATGGGCCCTCTGAGCTGCCAATTTCTTGTGGGATTTTTGAGAATTGGAGGTGGTGGGAATGTGATGAGGAAAGACCTGCCTGGGACAAGGGATTCAGTAAAGGTACTGAACAAGAAGGGTTACATACTTGTTCCACCATGTTAGAAGAGTTTCCGCTCGTTTCTTTGCAGCTGGACCAGGCACATTTTCAAAATAATCAACAATAAAATTGTAAAGGCCACGGAAGCTGAATTCATTGTACATTTCCATCCAGTGGGTGGCATCGGTGAGATTAAAAACCAACTGAAAAGGTAAGAAATGGTTAAGAGAGAATCACAAGGAAAATCAAAGCATTCACAATGCTTGCTGCATAAGCAATAGCCCTTGGCGTTACTTTGCTGTCCATGTGTAACAGAGTTGCAACATTACACTTTGTGGCCTTCTTCTGTCCACTGCTTTGCAGCTTCTTTCGCGAAGGACCATCATCTGACTCAGTATCAAAGGATTCCGACGACGTAGGGGATGTGAAGATTGAACAAAATGTCTGCGAAAATAATGAGATAATATGCAAAACACATTGAAAACATACTTTGACAAGAAGTCCACTCCGAAGGAAATTTTGCTCAACATTATTTGGATCACCATGACCCTTGGGATAAAAACAGGTTAGGAAATAATCATCAGAAATTCCTAGGGCCCCTGTCTGGATATCCAAGCAAACTCTGGCCTTCATGAGCAATAATTTGAGATAAGCATAAATAACTCTTACTGTTCATCATCCCAGTTGTGTTCGATTGGGCACAGCAGGCTACCCGTGATCTTGTTCATAAGCCCCCGATCAATGTGTGACTTAGTAACAAATGGGACAGAAGGAGAGAAATCAGCATTTAGCCAACCACTGAGCTCCTCTTTGATGCGTCGAACATCATCACTGCGAGCATCATTAGCCCCTTTCTGGAGCTTGAGACACAAATAAGTCATTAGAGGAATACAATTGGAGAAAGACCACTCACCAATGCTACAAACTTGTCTAGGTCTTCGTTGTCAGTTTCAGGGTTTTCAAGAAGATTTTTAAGACGAGGGATGAGGCGTAATAGCATAATATAGCCCTTGTATGTACGATCAGAACTGGAAATGTGTAAGAAAAATCAATGAAAACAAAGGAGTGCTGCTGACGCAAGTCTTGTCTCCACCTCTTCTTCGTTACTTGGCTCGGGAAATTGGGACCCATCATATTCCACTTGAATACGGTAATCGGCTTCTGCAATGATAGTATCCATATGTTCAAACAAAGAGACAAGACGCCGGATGCCTCGTCCCATGGTGACAGTAGTACTGCAAATGTCAGAGAGTGTGAACAGCGCATCGACAAATGAACTTACGGGGCCTTTTTGGAATGTACACCAGCTGCTTCATCAGCCTCACGTTGCAAAACTGAGATGCGACGCTTGAGGCGTGATGTCTCGGCTGTAGAAGTTTGCGAGTTGCCAACAGGAGAGGGGGAGCGGGATGGAGGCATGTTAAGATTGGGGTAGGCAGTGACACTATATATACTGGGAATACAAAATTCATGAATCGTAATTTGACACTCACACAGCCACTGCAATATTCATGAATTGTGACAAGCACTAAGTTGTTTTTGGAAGGACAAAAAGGGCAACTGCTGACATTTCAGATCCTCAAGCAGATCCATACAAACATAATAAATCCTACCAGCAGCTGGCCTTCCTGCTTTGATATTGTGATGCCAGTTGGAGGACCTTTTGTTAAATTGACTTGCAATATTGCCCAATTACAAAGTGACCATTGAGAGTGGGCGTGTTAATGAGCAAGTGACAGTAGAACACTGGCTCTTGCGTGGCTTTGTGACGGCGCTAACAAGCCGCAAAAACTGTCATCCAAAGTCATGAATAAGTTGTAACATCAGGACTTGAAACATCACCAGTTACTGACCACTTCTGTCAATCATTCCTTCCATGTTGACTTCTGAGAGTAACCACAGTTGATCCAAGATAATTTTGACATGAGATTAATAATTACGAAGTCAACAAAGATGTCACAATTTCCAAAGTTATCAAATGTGCCATCTGCAGAGAAATGGTAAGTTTTGAACATCCCAAGATAAAAAACAGGGACCTTTCATTGAGCATCTGCTTTCTTTGCAATATTGTACATAAGTTGTCAGAGATTATCCCTATTGTTAGTTCCCTCAAGGAAGAAGGCCATAGCATATTCCGTTTACAAAATGGTGTGCCATTGAGATCGCCTCACATATCTGATGTGAAGAATATTCCGAGCGAAGATAGGAAGGTGCAAAAGGTAATGCTTCACAAGATGATTTCAACAGACATCTGAATGGTGGAAGAAAGTGTGCACAAGCAGTATGTTGGAGGCAGCAGAAAATTTGAGTGTTGGATCCATTGTTTACGCTGGAACTCCTGGTTGATAAGGCGGTCATCGAGGTCCTCACAACAACTGGAGGTGGTGTAGATACTAGACAGATGTCAAGGAGGGTAGGTGAACGACACAGTGGGGAGGTGATTGATGTTGATGATCAGAAGATGCTGGAGAGCAAGTTGATGAGGTGATTCGACTATGGATATCTGATCACTGCTGCCAGCATCTGGAGGGTCACAAGGACGCGGTTTGGACAGAGGGTTCATAATTGATATTGAAGAGGGTAACACGGCATACGTGAATAGGCTATCAACAAAAATTAGATGTGTCACCTAGAAAGCAATACAGATGCTGAGAATGAAGCACTCACAGGTATAGCATCTTCATTATTGGCTGATCGCATATCCACATCCACATCTCTATCCACTTCCCTTCATCTTTGGTCTTGGAGATGAAGGCAAAACAACAAAATCCGAGAGTGGTGGGTAAAGCCTCTTCTCTAGTATCTGCCAGTTTCCCAACCCACGAAACCCCACACCACACCACACCACACCACTCCATCCAACCACTAAATGGAATCCTCTCTCATGTCTTGAACGCCTTCTTTCAACTTAGAAAAAGGTATCCAATCACCGCGGTGCAAACCATAATGCAAAGAAGAGAGTGAAGAGTGTCTGGGAAAGGAGACGGCCATAATTAGTAGAACAGATTATGGCAGGTGTGGAACAATGTTCGCAATGGACGATGGCAGCTTGGGTTATGGTAAGATTGTGGGGATTAATGTGACAAGCAACTAGAGTCCAGTAGGGGACCACAACCTCCAGAGAAGCAAAACCACTGAAAAAACTGAGCGGCAATCGAAGAGAAAAGGGTTAAACGTAGGCATCCTGATGAGAGTCCATATAAACTTGAAATCCATGTTTGCAACATTTATCAAGGATCCAGCTGATGTGAAATGTTAAGTAGCCAGTGTGGGCTTCAAGTTGATAAAATTTTGAAGATAAAACGACCTCTTTCACATTCAAGAGAATCATGAAAGAAATGTATTCTGGGGGGGCTAAATTTTTTAAAAATCAAACAACTTGGTATGAATCACCACTTCCCTGCAGTATGCTAGATGTAGGGCTGGTTGGAGGTGGTTCAGGGTTGTTGAAATTGTGGGCAATGTGGCATTTATGAAGTGAAAGTGAAGACGAGTAAGAATTTGGACTCGGAATAAGTTAGCCAAAGACATACAAGTTCTGACAGTTTATTCTCTGATCTAATGCTTGTTATCGAAGAACAATGTTGTGTGACTACCTTGAAGACTAAGGTGCTAGTGGCCAGCCAAAGTTGAAGTTGAGAGATTGAAGGATAAGCTGTGTACTAGTAGCGCTGATAAGTCAACAACTTGAAGTCGTGTGAAAAAAATGACCTTAACATCGATGTCCGACCATAGTACAACAAGCAGCTGCAGTAGCTTCAAAATACCACCTACCTTTACACAACCTCTTAAAAACTATGATAAATCAAATGGTGAATACCATCGAAAATCCCTTAGGGCCCCTGTCACTTCATCAATGACTCTCAAGATTCCTCTCAATAATCGCAGAAAAACAGTAAGGGCTGACTATTTATCACAAATTTTGACAACATGTAACCTTTCTGGCTTACAGCAAGACCACAAGTTGCGCTTGGCTATGGAAGAGTCTCGACTTCATCGGCTCCGCAAGCTTCATCGGGCCAAAATCCGTCGGGTAGCTGCTGAGCATTGCCACTGCAAGAAACAAGGAGATGAAATGCAGCTCCTCATGTCTATCACAGAAAAGAAACCTAATGCCACATCTCTGGATCCACACCTTGCCCTCACACTAGCCAGAGCCGCCCGTGATGTGCTTATTGCAGAGGAAGGTGTGGCAAGACATCATGTAAAGGAATGCCTACGAATGCTTGATACTCTTAATGATGCTGCTGACGAGGCCCATGCCTGTGTTCAAGATGCCAATCACCAGATAGGCACAATCCTAAATATGTTTGAGCAGCAGGGCATTCGGGTTAACCTATCCAGCACACACTCAAAACCTTCTTTTCTTATTCGATCCAAGTCACCGGGCAGTTCTTCAGACGACACTCCATCTTTAGTAGATACAGATTCTGACTCAGATATGAATTCATCCGATTTCTAAAACTCAAATTCTGTTTTTGTATGCCTACCTTATATATATATGTTGTCATTTGTATCTTTGTAAATTTTGTAAACTTCCACTGTTTTGTTACAACCGCGTTGACATATTTCGCCAATGGAACACACATTTGGCCCTTATCTCAGTGAAAATGAATATCCTGGCTCTAATCCTGGCCCAGCGATAATGCCCCAAGATCAATATGATCAGCTCCTTGCTGTTTCATTGTCTGTGCATCACGGCGATCAACTTCAATATGGCAGTCATCCACCTTCGATCTCTGATCAGACCCAGGCCAATCCAGTGGGCCTGGGGGAACTTGGTGAGGAATCAAAAGTTGTTCTGAACGGCTATGCATTGATCGTCTTATCAGATCAAGGGAGGATGATTGGTCAAATGACTCACACTCAGACGGAAAGTGCCCGAGCTTCATCATTCTTTGGCACAGATGTTGCAAGAAGCAAGGGGAAGAAAAAACTGAAGAAGAGTGCAAAGGATAAGAACCCAACAACGCTACAATTCTATGAAAACAGACAAATTCATGCTGTCCTCAAGGAAGGAAGAGCAGTCTTTTTTCGTCGTGCAGTTTGTGATGGTTTGTTCTTTTACCATAAGAAAAGCAAACATCTCGACATGTTTAAAAATTTGGTCGATGGAGTTCTCTTCCAAGTATCTGTTGAGAAAAATTATGGTAGTGCCTTTATTCTCTTCATACTATGAATCCAATTTCACATTACTACAGTTCCTGTGGTGGTCCAAGACAAAGATATTCTCAAGCTGGTACAGTATCTTGTCATTCAATCTGTATATTATGGTCTGATTATCCAATAGCTCACCAACCCACTGGGGCCATTGCGCAGAGATGCCCAAAAGGCCGCTCAACAGATCGTGCCTGTCGCCTACAGACTTGAGGATGTTGATGCCGAGTTCCAGGATGCATATAATGCCGGAATAATCACTAAGATTGCTGTTACAAAAACCAAAGTCAACAATATTCTCAAAGATGTATCAGGAAATCTGGTTCTGGACTTTGCCCATGCAAGTGGTGATGAAGTGAGTAAGATTTTCTGACTGATATTCTGTTGACTTAGCTTCATAGGGAAAATGGACCCACAATTGCTGCTTTGAGATCATATATAAGATTTTTTATTCGAAGGAGAACAGCATAGCCCGTCAATTTCCTGCACTTTTTGGACCTCCTATCCCTTCTGCAATTGTTGCATTTTGTCAAACATTTGTGAGACCATTTTTGTCAGCATCTGAGGATTGACTCCATTGATTCTCAGGCTTTTTTTGGGTTGGAGGAATGGAAACAGGGTGAATTCAATTCTCAGAGCCTTGATGTTCAATCTTGTGAGCGAAAGTACAATGAAATTTTCGACGCCATGGAAATCACAGAAGCCCATGCTGTTGATGGCACACTCTTTCATGCAACACGCCAATGGTGGTGGCAACAGGCATTGTACAAGATACCCAATTTCATTTTATGCCCCCTCTGACATCTTATATTAGAGACAGAATCCAAAGAGAAAGCTCCAGTGTATCACAATTGCCAGTTGCATTACCAACATTCAGTGTCGTCTCCCAAGAGCAACATGAGAACTTTTCATATGATTTGGAAGGCGGACTTGATTTTGTAGCTGAATTTCAGAGTGGTGCATCTGTTGATGATGGCATGTATCCACCAGCTCAATATTATGGTCAGAGTATTGACAACCTTCGCGACACTGGTACGTTTCCTTTAGTCCGACATTTCTGGCCACAGCTTAATGTCCTTGCAGATGTTCCAAACATTTTTCAAGACACAAACACTGGTCCACCTAATGCTTCTCACCAGGCTGACCCATACTATCTGACTACAAATCCTGCAGATGTCTGGCCATCACAAGAGGCTTGGTTCTAAACTAGAAATTACCCATGCTTAGCATGGCAGATGGGCATTAGATGGGCATTAATTGTTGAATGTAATACAGAATAGTCTTCTAAAACAACAAAAGCAAAGAAATGTATTGACTCAATGATGACAAACAGTGTTGATAAACAGTGTTCACAATAAAAGCTCTGAACCTAAACTAATATACAACATCTGCATTGACCCTTTATCAATACCAATGCATCTGTAAGGATCAAGTCAGATTGAAAGTCCATCAACAGAAGAAAAAACGGTAACCTGTTTTTCCGTTTCTCAGGAGATATTATCATTTAGAGAAGGGTCGTTGGCGAGCATTTGGCGGTACAACAATCCGA
>QDKV01004899.1_pt1 | contig 18218 bp, 19 predicted proteins | sample 1861101 | NCBI WGS metagenome assembly QDKV01 (sample SAMN04275158, study PRJNA302643) | Fungus metagenome, whole genome shotgun sequencing project. | isolation source: fruitbody | host: Mallocybe terrigena | place: Sweden | collected 2013 | reverse complement strand
AATCATACATCACCAAGCGCTGTGAAAACTGGTACTCAATGAAGGCCTTGGCGAAGGTGGTCAAACTCTTGGCCCATTCCTGAATGACAGGGGTGTTAGATGCAGATGCGAGGGGATGCAACATCGCACGGGGATGAATGCGCGGCCACAATCCTGCGTGTGCAAGGATGCGTTGCGTAGTAGTTGAAGGCTCCAAAGAACAACGGATCGCAAACAATACATCCTGCAAGCGACTCTGGCACTGGTCCCGATATGCAAGACATGCACCGATGGGAGGTAAAAGCTTGAGCAGGGTCAATGTCTGCTGGCTATGCAATTCTTCTCGACTTTTTTCGAGACGCTCGCCATATAGCTGAGTGAGCACGGATTGGGTATGGCGCTTAAATTGGGATATGAGATCCTGTAAATTGCTGGTGTCAATTGGTTGGCCAGGCCGTCTTGGAGTGGTGGGGGCCCCTGTTCCAAACTTGTGAGAATAATGTACTGGGGCAGAGTTCGTATGACAGGAAAAAAGGTTTGCCAAGTTTGGTGGGGAGTCACTATGGCTGACGTCGAACTTGGGAACAAAGTGAAATCTGGGGGTGTGTACATCTGTCAATGGAGGGGCCAAGTGGTTTGCTTGGAGAACCGTTGTGACCTGAGAAGCAAATGAGCGGAGGTCAGAGTACAATTCCACTGTTTCATCAAGTGGTCTGCTGCATCATCGATTTCACACTGAGGAACACCCTTGTTATAGTCATAGGCGGGATTGTGTATCCCGGAAGCAATGATACTCCGCACCCGTGACCGAAGGGGGTCAAATCCATCTGCCAGGTTATAGGACGAATACGGGGGTGGATCAACGAATAAGGACGGGTGCATAGTGGCAATGGCTAGTAGGGCGCGGATGGATTCCCATAGGTTCGGCATGCCATAAGCCAGAGCCGAGAAAGAAAAGACCAACTCAAACTTCTTCATCGAGATACCTTGACCGATTTGACGACAGAGATCATAGATAGTAAGCCATTTTTGGGAAAGATCAAGACCCAACCATTCTTTAGTATAAATCAGAGATGTATTTGGAATGACTCCGCTCATATGACCCCATCCTTTGAAGGTCTCAAGGAGCTCGGAGGACTCGATATGACGAGTAAGACCAACAGGCCAAGCGTACATCAATCGCGAGGTGTTCAGGGCCTGAATTCCGTGAGAGTTGTGGTCAGTGTCGTGAGGAGAATCCCGGGAACTATATCTCTGATCATCAGCTCAGGGAAGATGGCCAAGGATTGTGCATATTGCAGGATGCTGCGCACAGCCGGCTCAAATGCTCCGTGCTGAGAAAGCGCAGGGAGGTGAGAAGACCACTCAGTAGTCTGCATTACGCGAAGGTGTTGCGGATAGTACTGTCGACAGGGAGTGATGCTCTCAATGAGCCGAAGGAGTTTGACGTCGGCCTCTGTTAACCTCTGGAATGAGAAACAACCAGCGGCACCCAATTCCTGCAGCGCATGATCAGTGCCTGTTTGGCTCGTCAAAGGGTCAGGGAGAGGATTGCTACACAAAGCATGAAGGTAGATCCTGTAGAGCCGACTGGCGAGGTTGACATTGCCAACCAGTAACCCAAGATCGGAGTCGATTTCGTACTTGTGCCATGTAACTTGACGCATAAAATGGGTGCGAGTGTCAATGTGCACGCGGACATGGTTTTCATCAGGGGAGAGGGTGAAGTGGACGTCTCCATGGGGGATGATAACATGGCGTGAATGAGGAAGACTGGCAAATTTTGGGTCTTTGTTACGAAGGACAAGTTGGCTTCCCAGTCCAATCATGGTCCCCAAGCATTGGTTGTTGTCAATAACCATGCCATGCATGTTCTTCGACTCCAGCTCACCTTCGCTTAAGAAAAACGACAGGCGGAAGCGAGGTAGCTCGATCGAAATGGAGTGCGATTTATCATAGATAATGGTCAGATATTCCGAGTACTCAAAATGACGAATACGGGCAGCTATGCCATTGAATGTCCCGCTTCGGATGTCAACGAGGTAACGAGTCCCTTGTGTGCCGTGGATCATCTTACTAGGGCGACCATCTGGAAAGAAGACAAGACGCCAATTCTGTGATGACGGTTTCCATAATTGGTCCAGGGGTCGAAATTCAACTTCGCCATTGCTGGTGTCCATCCAGTGAGCATGCTCAATAACAAAAAGGTTTGGGAAATCTGCCAAAATGATGTCATGGGGAATTAGCTCAAAGATTTGGCCTGATGATGTCAGGGTTTGTGCACGTATAATGAGACTTAAGGGGCTACCACGAAGAGCGAAGAAAACCTGATGCAGCCATCAGCCTTAGACCAGCACAAATATGGAAAGAAAAATACCTGATAACCATAAACCGGAGATCGAGTCATATAGTCCATCCCAGACATACTAGCAGGGATGACATCAAAAATCTTCTAGATATAGGGAGGTAAGCTTTATTCTTGGTAAATCACTGGTATGCAAACATCTATACCTGGCCGAAGATCCGTTTGTAGGTTGCATGTCCAACAATCTCTCGTGGGAGACGTCCTAGCGGCTTCCCACCCACAAGTAATTCCCCATCCAGTATGTTATAATGAACTTCCTGTGCTCGCTGACCAGTCCGACCAAGCAAAGGAGCAGTATGTGACATCAGCCATCGTGAGTTGGGCTGCTGCCACCGTCCACCTCCAGATTGGTACCCTGACCAAACCGATCCAATGGCAGTATCCAATCCGCATCGGTCAGTATCAATGAGCTTAATGACAGGCAACTCCAGGAGATGAGAGAGACGGCGATCTCGATGGAGCAATCTCTGAAAATCCGGAAATTTGTCGTCAAGATGGGGAGGGGTGTTGTCGTGAATTACGATGGCACACTCGACTAGAATGGCAACATCGTCTGAAGAGCAAAGAAGGGCGTTGAGATGAGTCCCAGGATCAACATCAAAAGTTGCCCGGCAGATTGCAGCCATCTCGCAGGCTCGTCTTTGAAGCTCACTACTCTCATTATCGTCTACAGCATCTTGCAGCTTATGTGTTATCTCACGCATCCACTTATGTGTTACATCCCGGGCTTTACGCAACAGTTCGTATCCATTCTTCCGCACGTGCTGCTGTACATCTGCGGTGGAAGTGAGAAGGCGACTGGTAATATAAACTAAATATCAACATCAGCATAATGTGTTTTATCTGTCTAGTGAAACGAAAGGGACGTACTGATGCTCTTGACTGTTGTTCCTTCCATCCAATTGGCTTCAACGCGTGACAAGAGGTCCATGGCTTCTCGAATCAAGACAATCCCAAAATCCGACACTCCAAGTTCGAAATGCCATTCTCTGATCGACCCGTCCTTAGAAAGAGGTCCTATCTGCCAGGCAGCTTGTGTGATGAGCGTATGAACCTCCTCCCGAGAAAATGTTAATATGTTTGCACGAAGCTCACGGACAATGTTCTTCCATTGCAGCTGGGATCCACAGCGAAGGTTAGAGAAAGCAAGTTGCTCATGCATACTCAGTTTCATGGGACAGTCTCCTTGATTGACGATAGTTCCGTTATGTGTATGGGTTGTGTGGGTCACAGCATACTGGAGATGCCGGTATAATCCTTCAGCATCCTCGGGGAGAGGAAGTGTGCAGTATGAATCAAAATTGAGATCAAAGGACGAAAGGACACGTTCCCCCCTCAGGCTATCGTACAATGTGAAGCGCAGACCATTGTTGACACAAATACTATGTTCACCAGCGGGAAGACGGACGTCGTGGTAGTGGGTCTTCGAAAATGGCTTCGTCTCCGACCCAAAGGTGATACGATCTGACGCGCCCTTCTTCGACCGAGCTGCAAGTCCTTCGTACCTTTCGAGGACAACAGGAGGAGTGAACTCTGGTTGAACAGTGTGTGCCATTCCTACATCGCGAAGAATCTGGTATGTTCGCATCCTCCAGATGGAGAAAACTGGAGGACACTCGAGCTCAAAGACAATTGCTTCAGCTTCCAGAGGACGAGTCGGCAAGGGCCACTCGTGAACATTAATACGCATTGAATTGGCCTCCTTCTGGAGCTTGCACTTTGAGCATGAGTAGGAATGTCTGGACGGCCAGTCTTCGGAGTATTCACAGCTACATCTGGCAATCTTCTGAGCGAGCAACTCGTGCTTTGCATTCTTCTGACGGAGCTCCATGAGCTGTTTTTCACGGGCATCAGCTGCGGCCTGCTCAATAGAGGCTTTGACAGCCTGAAGGGATGACGACTCTCGAAAATAACGCACAGAAAATGTGCTGTCGTCAAAATGATTAGAATAAATGGAAGTTGTACAGGTGGCACCGGAGTGTCGGCGGCGTAGGTAGCATTCAATTCGGGCAGCACGCTCAATGCATCTCGATCGGCGAAGGAGGAGGGGATTCAAAACCGAAGAAGGAATTTCAGGAGAGTACGACGAAAGAAGTGGACATTGGACAACAGCAATAGTATCAAGTGCAACCCAGAGCTCCATTATCGTCAAGAGCATGAGAGACTGGGCCTCCGGGGTGGACGAATATTGTGTTATGGCGACAGAGATATATTGGCCCAAGCATGACCCCAACGTCTCACATGCCGACGTATCTCGAATGTTCTTCGTCACCCAAACATCCAATCGTTCCTGAACAAGGAACTCGAAATCGGTGAGGGCGACATAGCATTCGGCTCGAGTAGCTTTGGTTAAGCCGTTGGGGAAAAGGTCGCGAAAATCAGAAATGTCGCGAAGACGAGGAAACTGGCCCGGATTGAATGCTGTGGAGGTTTGTGTGTAAGGATCAGGGCACATGATTTTCGTAAGATAGGCCCGGGATTCAAGGAGTGAGATCGTTGTGTCCGTTTCGAAAGCAGAGGGATCTGGAGTGTAGGATGGAGAATTGCCTTGTAGACGCTGCTCCTCCGACCATCTCGCTTGAAGACGCTGCCCAATTTCTCGACCGACAACCTGTACCACTTCCAACAGCCGTGGAGACGCAGAGGTGCCAAGTTTGTAAACACGCCTACTTGTCTTGACTCTAGCAACGTGGAGTAGCTCGCTAGAGAGGCCATGGTCGAGAAACAGTCGAAGAAGCTCAGCCTGGAAGAACACCATAAATGCCTTGTAGGTGTCGCGAGAGTCCGCGGTTGTTTGGATTGCCACACGGAGCACAAGCCAAAGCGGTGACCTTCGCCAAGGGTTTTTAGCTTTATCCCAGCAAACATCATCTGCAATGCGTTTCGTGATACGGTTGACTACAGCTTCCTTTCCCATCCCGAAAAGGATCATAATGAGGAGCTGGGTAATGTAACGTGGGTGAGTCGTGCCTCGTGTTTCGGGGACTTTGGATTGCGCTTTGGTTGTTGTCGCTTGTGCATCCAGCTGATCGACGTCCATGTGAACGAGAAAGGAAACGAGCTGTTCGACGAACGAGGGATCATGTGCGACATTGAGAGGAACTTCTACCGCAGGGCCGGGATAAGAGCAGATGAGCTTCCCCTTGACTTTCATGACAGCCTCAGGAGGCGCCGAAACCTCGAAGGCTTCAAAAACCATAGTATCTCGAAGCTTGCGTAGAATAAGACCGGCGTTTTGAGCACGGATATGAAGCACAAGAACTTCTGTAAATCGTAGGAATGGTGAGCAATCTTTGCGGAACGATGAAGACCTCAGCAAAACTGACCACCGTCCCCGAGGCACAATATATTTTTGACGAGTACATCTTTGTCGAGCACTTGAGTAGTCTCGAGCAGCGTCTTGAGCATCCGGCTTACGATAGACCATTGTTGCTGTTGAGGTTGTGACAGAAAGCCAGTAAATTCACGGGAAGCAAGATACACGAGGTGACAAAGAGCGACATCACGGTCTACCTCGGTGTCATCTTCTTGGGGCAGTTCTGGTGGTAGAAAAACATGGTTCAGCGTGTATAAAATATCCTCCAAAGAGAATGGCTCAGGGTTTGGGTTGACCATGGTGGGTACAAGTCAAGAAGGATATGAAAAGCAGAGGCGTTGTTCTGGGGCACGAGCTTTGTTATCAGATCGACATGAGGCTTGGGCGCTTAAGTTTGAGTGACAACTTTAAGACAGCACGCCGCAGCATCTCTTCACCGAAGCTGGGGTTTGCCAGCCACAGTGCATTTCAGCATGGCCGTGTTCAAAAGGTGGTGGAAGGATATCGTAAGAAACTTGAGGTACTAGTAGGGTCCAGGATACCCAAGGATTGTGGGCAAGAATTTTCATTTTGTGCATTGGGAGTGCGGGTGAACAAATTCTCTTTTCGGTCATCCTTGTCATTTACTTTTCTTTTCTAGGTCAAAAGTGCTCAACCTTATCTTCGATATGGAGCAAGAGTTTCAGAGGTTAGCCCCGAAAAGAATTTGGAAAAATAAGTTGGCCCACCTCAGGAATGGAAGAACTTCATGGGTCCCTTGAAATTTCAGTTAATACTAACAACACGAACAGTGGTCGAGCAGCGTACAAAAAAATCATAATCGCCATGGGAAAAGAAGCAGGAGGTGCAGGTTGCGGCTCAGTTAAGGAATGCGGCACGGAAGATGTATTATTTATGCTTTTGGGTTCCGCATCAAGGAGAACATAGAATTCAGTTTCCGCTTTCGCTCAGAGTCTACAGTTTCCATGTATTTATTTAACTATCTGACACGATATCAATAATATACCGAGATTTCGGGCAATAATGTTTATGAGGCAACACACGTTGAACTTGAAGACAAACCCTCGTCAAGTGGGAGAACCTGGCTTGAACTTGCACCCCGTTTTATGAATTTTCCAGTGGCTCTTCTGGCAAGATTTAGAACAATACTTAATTTTATTGCAAGCGCTGCACATCTGAAGCGTCGGCTGGCCAGAACCTCCACAATTCGCGCATTTATCCAGATTGGTAGGCTCTGAAAACGCGTTCGTGTCAGACGAGGAAGTTCGATCATCCATCCGTTTGGCCCCATCCAACGTTGCTCCCTGCATGCCCACCATAGAATCCTGCAAAAACGAGGTAGTGAAAAGCGGGCCAATAGCAATCCTGATTGCCTCTTTATGGATCATCTTCCACTTCGGATTGGCACCAAAAGCGCCCAGATTTTTTCCCTTGCCGCAACTGCAGATGGGACTCTCTTCAATCCCGTCTAGGCTGCCGATCGGAATACCTTTCGACAAGTATTCGCAGTTGGATGTATGCTGCCAAGTCCGGCAGCGTTCCGCGAGAATAGGCAGAAGCTTCCTCCATGCGCGCATTTCATCGTCATCCGTAACAAGGTCGACGTTCGTAAGCCTCTGTAGGACAGGAAAAATTTGGGGAATAAGAGATTTCGTCAACGGAACAACACATGCGTCAGCGACAATGGTGTGAGCACCCAAATCAAGCTTGATATCATTGACGAATATAAGAGTGTATGTGCCACCTCTTTGTGGATTATGCAACCCGAAGGCTTCAACCTGATTTTTTGAGGAATCAATCCATTTGCAAATAATGTTTGAGATACTTTCTTTCAAATTCAGCAAGGCGCCTTTTTCGACTGCACTGGCCTTTGCGTCTCCGAGAGCTCGTTCGCGATCTGAAAGGGACATTCCGAAATGGACAGACATCCAATTGATTTTTTTCTCGACTATTGGAAGGCGAAGGGCAGGAAGATCGTCCAGTTGAAGGTAATGAACATTTAACAGATTCCACGTTTGCTGTATGCGAGCCACAGGGAACGGATTGACATCGAGAGAGAGATCGAATTCATCAACTCTAGTTCGAATCCGACACTCAATCTACAAAAAATGTACCCAATCCAAACAAGGTCTAGAGCGACAAGTTCAGACTGACCTCAATGTATGAAGACTTCCGAGCAATTCGCACTTTCCTGTCTCTGGAGCTTATAGGGTATGGGAAAGTAAAAATTCGACGGTAGCCTTTGAATGTGACGAGGATGCTGCAATCGGCAATCTGCTGGTCCTTCACAACTGCACCGCTAGCCAGAGATTTTACCTCCTGACCGTCGTTTATGTTGTCTCTAATGACCAGACTCGTAACCTTTGTCCTAGTCTTGTCAAAAATCATATTGACCTTGCCAGCACTTGCGCTATCCGGAGGCAGAATTTTGGGCTGACTGCGAAAGAAGACCGATTCCTCGCGGTTCCCTGGACGATGGCGAACGACTTGAACATGTTCTGTATCTGTCAAAGAGGTTGAAAAAATACTAAGTTGCATGCCGAGTTTTGGGATGAAGCGTATCGTGGCTGGAGTTGTGTGGAGATGAAATCCGATCTGCACAGGTGAACTCGTCAACAGCCAAATGGAGGGCATGTAAAACGTAATAATAAGAGGCGAGTCGCCATTGATTCCTCTCGTGTCCTCGATGATCTCTATATCAGGCTCATCCGAGGAATTTTGTACTCTGATATCTCCAAATATTGGCTGAAGAAACAGGTGAATGTTTTGGAATGAATGGCCACTAGATTCGCACTGGAGTAGCGGAGTTCCTATCACATCTGCATCTATATCCTCAAGCACCTTGAGAGCACGTCTCGGAACTTTGAGGACTACGCAAACAACGGGCGGAATAGACCTCCAGCTACGAAGACGGTCCCGAGGAGTCCTTGCCATCTCGAGTGATAATGGGCGTAATACTTCCACTGTATATAGGTCTCGGAGGTGAAGCTGGCAGCTGAGTTCTTGATAGCTGTGGGCCCCCATGAGAAACGTACGATCGGCCTCAACAAGGTCAAGAAAATTTTCAATGGTCTGTTCCCAGTTGATATAAACTCTCGCTTTCACCAGCTGCAAAAAGGCGACGAAACTTGCGCGTTGATAACGTATCAAACTTTGATTTCTCAAAGTTGACAAGCCGAGGTTAAGGAAAGCTTGGGCTTGGTTCTCTTCGGCAAACATGCGATGATAGACGGAGAAAAGGAGTTGGGAAAGTGGTTGAGGGTCACAAGCAAGAAGAACGGGTTGAAAGACCTGATCTATGTTTGGAGAACCCGGGGTAATAGACGAGACCAGTTTCCATGAAATCGACTCGTTGAGTTGGCCAGAAGAGCTGATAGACGCGGGAATGTGATGTTTATCGGAGATCGTCGTGAATGGAGAAGTGAAAGATGTTGGGGAGATACCAAGGAGTAATGAGAGAGTAGGAATATCTGCACATGCTTTTTCTGGAAGCCCGCTCGAGACTGGGCCATTCTCGGGTGAAGGTAGAAGAGTGTTCGTATGAATCACAGAAGAAGGAACTTGTCGAAGAAGGGGTATCGCAACAACGAGAAGGTTCAGTAGGCCGCAATGGTCAGTGAGATTCGAGGTGTCGATGACATCAAAATGTTTGGGTGCCGATGAGCTGTGGCCATAATCGTCGTCGTCGAGTGTGATAAGTGAACCACCCCATGGAGATGTGTAAGAGCCCGAATTCTTTAGCCCGTTTTCCTTCCAATATCTGAGAGCCCTACAAAATGCCAAAGCCTCGCCGACGAAGAACCTGATGATTATTCCGCAGCCAGGGCGGCAAATTTTCTTTGCAAAAGATGTGTACCATAAAGAAAACTGCTCCATGCACAATTTCACGAGGTCTTCCAGCCCGATGCCAGACAACGCGCGTTTGTCTTTGATTGACGCCAAGCCAGGTGCAAGAAAGAACGATTTGAGGGGATCGGTTCCGTAGTGCACATTGAATTTCTCCCCCATGAGTGAGTAAACAAAAGTCGGGTTCAAGAGATTGCGGACTGCATTCCTGAAAAGTTTGGATGAAGTAACGCCAGTGGTCCAAAGTTCTTTGTGCGATTGAACCTTTAAATAATCACGGTTCGAAAAATAAACGCCTACGAGGGGGCCGGTTGCTGTGGCGAGGCCCAGATCAGCTCCTTTACCCAAAGCTGAAAGAATATCTCTCATTCTATCAAGAGACGAAGCTTTGAGATCTCGTTTCTCATTAGGCAGCAATCGTGCTGTATCTTCGTAGAGGACCCAATGTCGTCGGATTTCTGCAAGAGTGTGATCGGTACAAATCCGAAGAAATCGACCGTATTTTGATGCTTTCCAAATTGCATTGTCAAGGGAAGATTTGATCAATACGCGGCATTGAGTCAAGAGTATGTCATGAGCATCCTTGCTGAGAAAGAAGTGATAGAAAATCTCCCATGCAATGGACGGGATAACATCATCCAAGATCATGCTGAAGAGGAGAACGTTGCGGGCTGAAGTCAAAGTATTCAAGGACGGTGTGTCGAAAAAAGGGTTGGACATACCAATTACGGCGGGTTCCCAGTCACAACATGTAAAATCCAATTTTCTGTCACCTTGAAGTACGATTGTTATCAGACAAATAACTGAAACATAAAATAAATAAAAATCCTCACCAATAGAAGGCTGGGTGTGGACAGTGAAAAGAATGCTGCGCGGATCGCCACAAGCGAGGAGCAATACATCTGCATTCTGCTCTGGTGCCAACTCTTGTGTGAAACAGCAAGGGGTTGTGTTCCCGACAGGATAGAAAAACGTTTTTTTCGGCCATAAAGTTGGTTGAGCCATTATGTGAAAGGATGAAATTCATAGGTTCAAGTTTGCCACCGAGAAGCTTTTAAGAATTCAAAGGAGGTGCCGGATGCTTCGCCACCTGTCGCCGTTGAACAAGATAGGCGCCCAAGATGGTTCCCATGAACTCCAGCAGTCCGAGTTAGATTAGAAATCCGGTCAAGAAAATCCAATTCAGCAGCCCATGCGGAAAGTATAAGTATTGATCCACGTTTTGTCGGACAGATTATATGAGACCCACTGACAGCCTTCTGTTCCACAAGTTTACGTTGGTAAATTTATTGACTTTGAGAACATCCCTCAAATGTCATGAGAAAGTAAGACAAAAAAAACATTTCATTTTATGACTCCGGAGTCCCAGTAATGTAGGCATCAGAAAGATGGTAGGCCAAAATCACCGCCAGCAGGCAAGCTTGCCGATTCAAAATGTTGAACGTTGAACGTTGAACGTTGAACTGCCAATGCCCCAAGTTCTAAGGCCGAAAAGCCCGCTACACGAAGCTTTCTGTACAAGATAGCAAGTGCAGTCACACCTTTTTTTGTTTCTTGGATCAATTGTTATGTAACGTGCCACCGCCACTGTACCAACTTATGTTAGTAAGACGCACAAAGGCCTCCGATGAAGAAAATTCAAATTACCTTTTCAAAAGATAAAGAAGACTGCTCCATACAGAGGGAGTCGTCTCCGGAAGGATAGACGATTTTGTTCTGATGCCTTCGTCACTCTTAGCCGTTGCGAATTATACAAAATGTTTTTAAACCTCAAACATCTCAGAGTTATAACAAAGAATTCTGCAAATTTTTGAAGGAATTCCTCCACCAGATCTGACTGGATCTGGATTGATATCTCATTACCGTGACATCAGGCCATCAAGGTAATGAAAGAATTCCTGGATTTTTATGTTAGATGAATACACTTCATATAAATAATAATTTCAAGTTTTTACAAGGAAAATAGAGATGAGGACTGCTTTCCTTGCTGCCATTGGTTTATGGGCTGTGGACACGACCCATGTGCGTGGGATAAGCGTGGCGGACTCTATTAGAGTCAAACATTTCCACCTCTTAATCTTCTACCGACTATGGCATCCGCACCATCAACCGTAGATTTCGCTAAAGCCCCTTCCAGGACAGCCGATCTTGAGGAGACATGGACTTATCTCAACGCCGGTGTGGATCATATTATGAACACTCTGGACAAGGGATTGTCTTTTACGGCTTATACGAATCTTTATACTACGGTATATAACTATTGTACATCCACGAAAATGCATGGGAGGCTGGACAACAATCGTGGTGGGTTTATGAGTCTTGTTCCTTTGACGTTTATTCGAGTGACCCAATGGCTCGGGCAACAGGTGCTAATCTAGTCGGCTCTGATCTCTACAATAAGCTCAGTGAATATTTCATCAAGCATTTTGGGCCAATGCTGCAGGTGCAGAAACGCCTTTGCTTCATATTTTTTGTTTTAATAGCATGTTAGAAAGCAGAAAGTCTCACCGACGTGGACTTGCTACGATACTACGCGACAGAATGGGACCGATACACGACCGGCGCTAACTTTCTGAACCGTTTATTCACATACTTGAACCGATACTGGGTGAAGCGGGAGCGAGACGAGGGGAAAAAGGGCGTGTTTCAAGTGTACACCGTGCGTTTTCTAATGTTAGTTCGTTGTCAACTCTTAAATCACGCCAACGATTAGCTCGCACTAGCGCAATGGAAGGAACATTTTTTTCTGGTCATCCAACAAGACGAGTCTAAACTAACCAACGCCACTCTTCGCCTCATCTCTCAACAACGCAACGGCGATATTATCGATCAAGGTCTGGTGAAGAAAGTCGTCGACTCCTTCGTTTCCCTTGGTCTCGACATCGCCGATCCTAATAAAGAATGTCTCGATGTTTACAAAGATCATTTTGAGACAGCTTTTATCCATGCAACAGAACAGTACTATAAGCAAGAATCAGAGACTTTCCTGGCCGAAAACTCTGTACCCGATTATCTCAAAAAGGCAGAGGAGCGAATCCGAGAAGAAGAAAACCGTGTCGAGCGTTACTTACACACGAAGACACGGAAAGATCTGATTAGCAATTGCGAGAATGTGCTCATAAGGGACCATGGAGACCTTATGTGGGACAGTTTTCAAACTCTGCTCGATTATGACAAGGATGAAGATTTACAGCGCATGTACGCGTTGCTCTCTCGCATTCCTGAAGGATTAGAGCCTTTGAGGAAGCGGTTTGAAGCCCACGTCAAGAATGCAGGTTTGGCAGCCATCTCGAAGTTGGTCGGCGATGCTGGTGCCAATACTGAATCACTCGATCCTAAGGCTTATGTCGATGCCCTTCTTGAGGTGCACAACAAGAATTCAGAGATCGTCAACAGGAGTTTCAAGGGAGAAGCTGGTTTCGCTGCTAGTTTAGACAAGGCTTGCCGAGAGTTCGTCAATCGTAATGCCGCCACTGGTCAATCCTCGACCAAGTCTCCTGAACTCATCGCCAAGCATGCTGATATGCTCCTGCGCAAGAATAACAAGATGGCCGAAGAGGATGATTTGGAGGGTGCGTTGAACCGCGTGGTGAGTTTACCGTTGTACTCAGTCACAAAATGATGGTTTTAATTCACTTCACTAGATGATTTTATTCAAATATCTTGAAGACAAGGACGTGTTCCAGACCTTCTATACGACGAAGCTTTCCAAGCGTCTCATTCACGGAGTCTCTGCTTCAGACGAAGCGGAAGCCAGTATGATCTCGAAACTGAAGGAGGCATGTGGCTTCGAATATACGAACAAACTGCAGCGGATGTTCACCGGTAAGATCACAATGAACTACTGGTACTTCGTTGACATCTCCCAGATATGAGTTTAAGTAAGGACCTAACGGATTCTTTCAAAGACCGCATGGCACAGAACCATGACGACGTAGAAATCGCTTTCTCGATCATGGTCCTCGGTACCAACTTTTGGCCTCTGAACCCTCCTGCGCACGACTTTGTCATCCCAACTGAAATTCTCACCACCTACGACCGTTTTTCCAAGTACTACCAGACGAAGCACTCGGGTCGAAAACTCACGTGGCTATGGAACTATTCAAAGAACGAGCTACGGACAAACTACCTGAACCAAAAATATATCCTGATGACCAGCGCCTACCAGATGGCTGTGCTTTTGCAGTACAACCATAGCGACACGATGAGTTTACAAGAGCTGGGAACTGCTACGGCGGTTTCGAAGGAGATTTTGACGCAGGTCTTGGCAGTTTTGGTCAAGGCGAAGATCCTGATCAATGAGGAAACGGATCAGTATGATCTAAACCCGAGTATATCTTCCTTCCCTTCTCTTTTTGGGAATAAAAACGCTAATCACGCCGGTGCTTCTAGATTTCAAATCGAAGAAAATTCGTGTTAATCTCAACTTGCCTATCAAGGCAGAGGTCAAAGCGGAGTCGGCTGACGTCCTGAAGGCTGTCGACGAGGATCGTAAATATGTCATTCAAGCCACCATCGTTCGGTATGAAACAGTTCACGTTTTCCAAGGCGTCTTGACCAAACTCCTTTCCTTTATCTCTTCTGAACAGCATCATGAAGGCACGCAAGACTATCAAGAATCAGGCCTTGATTCAGGAAGTTATCTCGCAAATCTCACAACGATTTGCACCCAAGATTCCTGACATCAAAAAGGCAATCGAGACCCTCCTTGAAAAGGAATACATGGAGCGTGTGGAAGGTTCCAAAGACACTTTTGCCTATATTGCATAGACGTCTTCAACACCGTTTTTTCTGTCTCACTTCTCATCGATCATACAACGCCATCTACCGTAACCTACTACAATACCACACGCATAGTTCTGTCCTTTTTGCCCATGTCCCCATTCTGTAGCTCACTAGAACTTAACTTTGGGAATGCACAATATCAAATTCCAATCATGAGCAACACAGTTCTTTCAAGGATTGTGTGGTTTACAATAGGACCTTAAACCAATTACATGGTGATCCCCGCTTCGATCTCGCCTAAAAGCATAGTCCCATCTTTACTTCCTGTGAGAACTGAGAAGGAGTTAGTGGCAAGGGTGCCAAAGAACAACCGGACACGTACTAATAGGCTCTTTTGGGTGGAAGTCCACAGCCGCCACCGTTCCTTTATGCCCAGGGAGCTTCAAAAAAATAAAACGAAGATATAAGGAAAATTATCCCACATGCAAAGACAATGTAGAAAGACCTTATATAACATTTTCCCGCTATCTACCTCCCAAATACACACCGTCCTATCTGCACCCCCAAGTGCAGCCCTCTTCCCTCCATCGTCTTTGCTCCAGGCCCCTTTCAAGAGCGTATATTCGAAACCTGCAGGAGCACCCTGCAATATTCGGTGTACCCTGTTAGGTGAAGGAGAAAAAGGGCGAACGTCCCAGACGATTGTTTGCGAGGAGAAGGAAGGTGAGAGGAGATAATTCCCGTTAGGGGAAAGGGACAAGGACGTAGGCGTGTCGGTGTGACCAATGAGAGAAGAGGTTTGCGAACCTTTGCGGAGGTCGTAGACCTAGCATCAAACAAAACGGGATGAATGATTCATCAAGGGCTGGCATAAGAATTTCACGTACATGGACTTCATTATCAATAGCGCCGACGTAGAGAGTATTTCCATCTGAACCCCAACACACAGCCGTTACAGGGCATCCAACCTCAAGCGTCGAAACAGGAACTTTTCCCGCATCCTGGCCTCCTTCCCAGATCTTCACCGTGCTGTCGTCCGAGCCTGTCGCGAGCAGCTCCGTCCCCGATCCAGAAGCCATTGTGCGATCGATAGAGTTGATGATTTCACGGTGGGCACGAATCTTACGCGTTCGCTGTCCTGTAGTCACGTCCGTCATGAGCAATGTGTGGTCGGCGGATACGGAGTAAAGGAGAGGGGAAAAGAGAGACCACTGGAGATCAAGAATGGGAGCTTTTGCATGGCTTGAGAGAAGACCATAATTCGTATTCGGAGAATAAGTTCTCCAAAGTGCTAACCAGAGATTTTTAACACCCATTGTTTTTTTTGGGTCTAAAACGAAGCTGCCACTCACATATACTGCGGTCAGTTGAGCATGCAGCGATATTCTGACCCGTTGGGTCAAACCGACAACTCAAAATTTCGCTCTATAAGAGAATAAAATATTCAGCAAATGATCGTCGTTGAGAAAACAAAAAAAAAACAAGGCACAGAATGAGCTCCAGACAAGCTGACAATTGGCGCCGCGAGATTGCTTGTGCGTTGGACAGTTCGAATGAGCCCTTTACTCCGTTCATCGTTTGAGGAGGAGATTGCTATTTGATTCGACGGTGGGGGAGTTGCTCGAGCCTTTTTCACAAGGGCTCCTCTTGCAGCAGGTGAGGCGCTTCGTTTTGACATTGTGTTTTCCGAAGGACAAGTGCTGGAGTTCGCCAGCTTGATCTTACGTAAGCCGAATTTTTGAATTTATTCTTAGTGTTTTCTTGCGTCTTGAACAGGTTCGACGGTCGCCTCTTACCCGAAATCTCGACCCCTCAAAAGCATAAGTACTGTTGTACGCCGACTACATATTAACTGAATTTTCAACTGAGGTGGGCCAACTTTAATTTTACCAAATTCTTCTCGGGGCTAACCATATCGAAGAAGAGACGGGAGAAGATTTTTGACCTAAAAAAGAAAGGAATAAAAGCGCGAGGCAAATCACAAGGATGACCGGAAAGAGAAACTTGTTCACCCGCACTCCTAATGCACACAATGAAATTCTTGCCCACGATCCGACTATGCTGTCTGCGAAATGCAGTGGCTGATGGCTTAGGAGGCGAACCTCAGCTTCAGTGAAGAGATGCAGCAACGTGCTATCTTGTTAAGCTTAAGCGCCTCGATCTGATTGCACCCTTCCTTCATATACAGTATACTATACTCCTCAGCAATTGACGACGCTTGTACTGCCACTCTCACTATCGATACTGTTATCCTTCAGAACTCACACTCGACTCCGCATCTCGTCATGGTTGAGAACCTCCCCCGTCGTTACTTCAATCCAATGACTTGCGTTGCGCACCCCCTCACGCCCTGCCAAACAAACCACAAACGATTTAATCATAAAGACCAGTAAGTGTCGTTCATGATACCCTTAGCCGTCTTCACTCAGCAAACACTCCATAAAACGATGATGATTCCAGGACCAGACTCATCTTCAATTTTTGATTCCGAGTCGACTGTGACCGAACTAATTCTCAAACCAACTATATCGGAAAACGCATCTGACACTCATACGCGTACTGGGGAAAATAGTACAAAAATCTGGTTAGGGGCAATTATTCCACTCATCCCTCACTTCTTGTCCGTCGTTGGTGACTTCAACCTGCATCACCGTGTGGTCTTGACCGACTTTTCCAATCGGATATCATAACCGCTGTATCAGCCTGTATTGCCACTGCGATTTTTTGCAGCAATGTGGTCAGGGAAGATCTGGCGATGCGTGTCCTTCCTCATGAAGAAGGGTGGCATTTCCTTGGAACAAATCAACAATCTCTTATTCTGGAAACATCATTTTCACTCCCAGCGAAATTCCTCACATAGGACTGGTTCAATTACCCTATTTCCTTTCCCTGTCAATTATCCTTACGGGATCAATTGCGTAGTCCCCGTCCAGTGGCCTGATTGCGAAAAGCGGGGCATATCTAGTGGCAACGCGGCCGACTCGCCAATCAAGATTTCCTACGTTCATTCCCGCTCAATTTTTCTGATTCGGTCAACACCATGTATGAGGTGCCTCCATCAGTTATGAACGGCGTCGGGATTATCGCATGGCAAGGGTCGGGATGATCACCGAACCATGAAACGGTGCTCTATGAAACCGACGCTGAGCTTCCGATAAATTCAATCTTCCACAACATCACATTGCCGTATTTCGCCGTCAGCGAGTGGATCAAAGACTCATCCCGCAGGTTCTCGTCGTCCTTGAGGCTCACCTAAACACATCATATTGGAATGAGTTCCGGAGAGACGGTCTGTTTGCAACGCCAGATATCTTTGCGATCATTCCCGATACCTGGAGTGTTGTAAACCCTCCTTCTCCCTATAGTGGCATTATCTCAGAACTGGGATGGTTGTCGGCACGATTGAGGGATCATGCGATGAACCCAACACATTCGGAAAATGTCCGCAATTGGTTGCTTCACATACGGTCGAATCGCATACAAAGCAGGGGCAGCCGACTGCAATGGATTTCATCCTGGCTCACCGTCCAAAACGATACGCAAGTCACGATATCACCTGACAATATGACCGTCTACAGTAGTGATGATGCCCCTAGTGAAGACGATGCAAAGCCTTTTCCTCCCGAGAACGCTCAAACAATCTTGACGAATACATCACTGGATTCTTCATTCGGTCCTATGGAGCAGCGTCGACCGTCTTTACGACCGTTCTGCAGTTGGAGAGGGCACCTACCTTGCAGACCGATGTCGGTACCGACATTGCGAGCGAACGTGATGCGGTGAAAAGTCTCTGTAGCTGGTGTTTTATGTGTCGTTCACTCTCTTTTCCTTTATATTCAAACACGTGTGGACAACCGTTGACTGGGAAACCATTTATGGCTGCATTGCTGCTGGACACTGCGGAGGTGCACATCGTGCGCTTTGTGACTTTTCGACACTGGTCGATAACGACAAACATATTGGTTATCTATACCTACAAAAGACGAA
>QDKV01004900.1_pt1 | contig 18219 bp, 28 predicted proteins | sample 1861101 | NCBI WGS metagenome assembly QDKV01 (sample SAMN04275158, study PRJNA302643) | Fungus metagenome, whole genome shotgun sequencing project. | isolation source: fruitbody | host: Mallocybe terrigena | place: Sweden | collected 2013 | reverse complement strand
ATGCTCCTGGTGGCTCCCTTAAATGGTTTGGTTTGAAACCGAGTTTGAAACCTTCTCAAATGGCCAAACCGGAAACCAAATGGTTTGGTTTGAGCCAGAATATGGCCAAACTGAACAGTTTTAATCAGTTTGGTTTGGTTTCAAACCGAGTTTGAATCAGTTTGGAACCAAACTTCCCCAAGGGCCAACACTAATTTCTACAGATGAACCAATGCATACCGACGCCCTGTCAGGTATGCTCAAAGCATTGCCTCCCTTCAACCGTACCATACTTACCCGACCCAGCTCCAAGTCCCTTTCTTACATAAATACAATGAACACCAACGCTCATCTGGATCAAACAGACAAGGCGAGTAATAGCAAGCATCGTAGACAAGAGCATTTTGAAAGCCGGAAACGACGGGCAATCTGACCTTAAAACAATGCATCGTATTTGAAACCTTGCGCGCATGCAAATACTACAAGTTTACAAGCGAAGCATACCACACCAGTACATGTCCTTAAAACTTTAGCAAGCAACTTTATTGAATCAAGTGGGAATCTGCTGCAGGATGCAAAAGTCACACATAGCACATCTACGGCTGACCTTTATGATTCATCAGCAAACCAATGCCTCTCCTGCGTTTCTAGTCATATTTCCTGTTCTTTTTCTATTTGCCTATGTTCCTTCTTAAGCTATTCCTTGTTATGAACAGCATCAGCCTGCGTAATTTCCACCGATGCAAAGCCTTCCCCTCTCTCATTCCATTCTGTCACTTCTTACCACCAACCATGGCCTGCCGACCTGACTTTGAGTTTCAAGCTTCATCTGCCTCCACCAAGTCGAGGGAATCATCTTCGTCCTAAAAAAAAGGAAACAGCCAGCGTCGTGTCACGTACGTCTCCAATCAATTCTTTCATACCTTTCCAAATCTAATTGAGTGCACAGAATTACACAACTATGCACTGCACCAAACCTGCTGTCCAACTGCCTCATACGAAATAATAACCCCCCTTCCACTTAGCGATTCAAACTAAACAGTGTTCATCCAAGTACAACGTACAAATTCCACATTTATGTCATTGGAAGAAAGCAGATATGTGGTCACCTTCCTCGAAATGGATTTCACTGAAGAAGGCCAAGAATTACTAGAAACTGTACTTCGACTCTAATCTGCCCTTTCTTAACAATGTGATGGCCGCCTTGCCCAAAGTGTTGTTGCAGAAATCAGCCCCTGATAGGATTAAGCTGCTGGGGCACAGTTGGGGGGGGTGATAATCCGATAGGATTTTCATCATACCTATGGACTTATATACATGTAAAATAACTATAAAACATAAATAAAACAATCAAGAAACAAGATGATCAAGGAGTGATGTCGATCACATCACGTTGCTAACGAGGCGATATTCTAACAAGTGTTTGTGCCACTATCGTACAATTAGCTGTTTTGCCTAACGATGACGTCTCTAGTGAAACAACTACACGAATATGACACACCTGCGGTCAGTAAATGCGAGGACCAGTAAAGAATGAAATCAAGCTGGCCATTCTCAACAGCAACATTTCTCAGCTAAACTCACCACGGAAGCCAGTCATACCACTGACGACAAGGATGACAGAACCGGAAATTTGAAGACGACGCCACAAGCAACAGATTCGACGCCACTCTTGTAGGAGACATTGCAGATGCAACATTAGGACAAAACTACAGAGCACAAGAAGTCAGAGGGTAAGCAACACGCCCAACATCTCCAAAAAGTAAGACTTCCCCACTCAACAAAATTCAATAGAAGACAAAGCCGCAAAACTAGAACGTGTTCATGCATATCGTGCACGATTAGTGCTCGTCACGGGTTTGTAAACCCACGTGGGTAGCCAGGTATGGGTGGGGCGGGTACGGGCATGGGTGGCCTCGGAGGCACCCGCCGAAAACCGCAGCACGATCTCCCTACCTTCCTGTTTTGTCAAACTTCAATCGCGAATTACGAGCTCACTTCACCACACACAAAATACTATTCAATAAAAATGCCCATGCTTGTTCTCTATGTCGATTCTTCATACGATCTGTACTTATATATTCGCGAAAAAAGTAAGGTGGCGGGTCTTGCCGTTTATCGGCCCTATACTTATTAATTATTATGTATTCAAACACCGCAATTCATTACATGAATCTCGCATGTTTTGTGATGGACAGGTTGTGATGATTTCTGTGTGAAACATTCTAATTTTGGTATCAGAAAGCTCTCAAGCGGTTGTCGTGCCGGTGTGACATGCAGTGACATTTTCCGCAAACAGCGAGAATTCTTGACTCTCCACCTTAGGGAAGCATCCACTGGATTCAATGCTTCAAATCTCCTCAAACTTTTTATACCTTCCAATAGCCACAACAAAAATTTATACCCCCAGCCACTTTTCTTAATTTCTGAATGGTTAGGAGGAGAGGAACAGGAATATCAATCAAAAATCCACAAACACCTGGAAAGGGATAGTATCACTTCGCCTGTGATAAATTTGTTCCTGAATAACTTACTAGGTTAATATGAATTGAAAATGATATTATTCAAGCCTGAATAATACACCGGACCAGCAGCCGTACACAACAATGGGTTGAGCAAGAGAGACACTGCTGTTGTCTACTTGGTCTCGTATGTGCCTCGTCCATTTTTCTGCAGCCGCCGCATTGCACTCATCGATGACTATAATCCCTTCCTGAACTCCAGAAGTACAGCCGAGCAACAGGGAGTCTAATGAGTGTAATCTCCTTTCTCGAGCTATCCGTTTCTTCCAAGAAACCATGGATAAACACGGTTGAGGAAAGATCTTGCTTGCTGGCTGAGCAAACCATACAAGAGCACTATCCGAGATCACCTCCCAAATTGGCGGTGGTAGTTCTAGCGATCTCGGTGGTGTAAAGATTTGAATGGGCACAGGAGTTTCAGTCACATTAGTCATTATCGACAACGGTTGCGAATCTGTCCTTCGTCGAATACAACTCCTGCTGTTGCTACTGCTTTCATCGTTCTCAGAGCGTTTTCTTCGAGTAGGTGTTGTTTTCACATCAGCCACTGGCAGCACACTCTTACCATCACGTTGAGCAAGCCGGCTCTCCCAGTAATCCGTTTTCGACTTGCGTCTAATGGCACAATTAGCTTTGGGTGATGCTAGTCTACCCCAGGTTACATTCGCCCAGTCAGAGATGTCCTTGTCGGATCTATCTCTTCCAATAGATTCGAGCGCAATCTTGTGCACATCTTCCAAAGTAGAGCTTTCCTGCCACCGACGTTCATTTGGCAGGTAGTACTTTGTGATCCGTGGAAAGCGAAGTTCGTAGTGCTACCAGCGTTGCTTAATTAAATATTAAAGGGAGATGCTTGTCTTGGCTCACCGGGCATCGTGGCGCCTTTGTGAATCCAGCACCGTATAAGCTGACCAGCAAAGGTTGGCGCAGAATGATGCTCGGGGGTGGCTTTAAACTATTGAAGACATCTACTTTGAAAGGAAGATCAGCCTTTTCCTTTCAATTAGCGATATGAATTCGAGACAACCACAAGTTGGACATACTTACCAGTGACGAGTAAGGAACCGGATTTGATGATTTGATGAAAAAGTTGATCTTCTCCAATTCATCACGGTTTAAGCCATAAGAAACGGTGAAGTAAACGTGGAACTTGGGCACTATGGTAGGCTAAAGTAGAATTGTCATGAGCAAAATTTACCGTAAGCAAAGCTGAAAAAGCTTACATGCGTCATCCGTTCTTTTGCACTTTCGATTGCCCCAAGATAAAAAGTAGTGTACGTAGTGGGTGGTACTGAACATGATCAAAATTTGAAATTCGCTCGGGGTTGCCGCTAGAGTGAATTGTTCACTCACCGCGTAAACTACGTCCTCGGACTTTCTCCCAAGCAGCACCAACAATGACGAGGTCCAACTTGTCACCTGCATCCGGAAGGTAATCACGCTTGATCTTGACCCAAGGTTTCCTATAATCATTATACCTCGAGTCTTCGGCCTTAAGTACCAGGCCCTCTTGGCATGCCGCGATGTGCTCGGAGAAGATCCTATAAAGCTTTTTGCCAGGGTTTGTCGTCATGTCAATTGGGTAACGCTGTGCTAAGATGGCTTTCCCTGGTGAAGGTTTGAGAAGGCTTTCGAGTAGCTCTCGACGTTCAGCGTAGGATCGAGAAAGAAGGGATTCAAAGTCGAGGAATAAAATGTCAAAGAAGACGAGTCCTAGAGAAAGACCTTCGTTGGCCAAACTGTCCATGGATTCATGTACGTGCCTTTTAAATTTGAATTATTTGGAAAGTAATGGAGATGGGAATACTAACTCATCAGCGTCAATTGCAGTTGAATTTGATGCTCGAATTCCATAAGCGGTATCGCCAATCAACTGACGTATCCTCCAGAATTCTGCGAATAAATTGTTAGAAACTGGAAAGAAGGTGTACAAAAAAAAGCTCACCGTCTACAACCTCACCTCGAAATGCCACCATCTCAGCATCTAAAATTATATTCTGCTTGATCTTGCGGGCCTTGCCAGCCGCAATCGAATCCAAACCAAGGGCAGCACGGATAATCCCATGCACGGCATGTCTGTCCAGCGTCGAATCACGCTTGCTCTTGCTGAAGATGGTGATCCGAGATGAGCCATCTTCAGCAACCTGAACGTGGATCTGAGCACGCTCGCCATCGTATTTGGTTTCACCCCACACGCGCTCTGAGTCAGAAAAGAAGTGGAGAGCGTGTTCGCAGCCACGCGCTTTCTCTGATTTAGGGATCTATGTCATAGTCAAGATTTGCGCATATAAAGGAGATTCTAACTCACAGCAATTGGCTTTCCGAGTGTAGGTTCGATACGCGTCCGCGTAGATCTGGACGCATGAGATGAATCTGCAAAAGCAGACGCTTCGTCTATATCCGCGCACACGCGGTAAAAGCGCAGAAACATCCCTGAAGCGTCCCACATCTGCATGGCGTGTTCTTTGGAAAGCATCTTGACAGAGGCAGTATCGAATTTGGTGAGGGCGGTGGTATAGTGAAACTCTGTGAGGGGGTAAAGGAGGGGTCGAAGGTCCTTGAGGATGATCTGGACGAGAACGGACGCGTCCTGAGGTGTAAGTTGGCGGAAGAGACTGCGGAATATCGCATCTCGTGGGCGGCGTTGTTTGGTTTTTGAAAATTTGGATCGGATAGAGGTGTGGGTGTAGCCAGATTTGGCAGAGAGTTCGTCAAGGAGCGTGTCGACGTCGGCAATCGACAATGGGCTCTCGTAATTGTCTTCATACTATTCGAGCTATTGAGCTTTCACGAACGATCAACAATAATACTCACCGAACACGTTCTCTCCAGTACAAGCTTTAATTCTTGCCCGAGACAACCAGTAGCCTCTTCGAGACTCCACTTCTCGAATGTTTGGACATCCAGCCCAAAGCAATTTGCGAGCAGGCGAGTCATGCGTGTCTCTTGGATGTCATACTTCCGGAGCACGTCTTCTTCGGGAAACAAGAGATGGAAACAAATAAGAGTAGTGTCGGGCGGGAGAGGTGCGAATCGCCTGCGGAGCTCGTCGACCCATCTGCGGAAAATGTGTAGGGCTGGGTAGTCGAGTTGGTTTGTGGCGCGTTTACCAGTGAGACGCGATTTGGAAGGTGATGGACGTAGTTTTGATATCTCGCGTATTAAAGAACAAAAGCTGGTTGTATGACGCGTTAAATTAGCATTAGGATTGGCAACTAAATTATAATCAGACTTGCAAAGAGAATGGGACTCCCATGACGGTGTGAGTCAAGATTATAGACGAATTAGGTCAGCTGATATGTTTCTTGAACATCTGAATTAAAGGCAAAATCGGACAAAGACGAGCAGAGTTCCAATTAGACGCTGCTGTTGCGGGTTTGGGGCTAACTTGAGTCGAGTCGAGTTTGATGGGCCTCCTTAATTGGGTGCTTTTTCCAAATTCGGAATGGCTGAGTCCACGGTCTAGTTCGACGTGCCAGGAGAGAAACTCAAGTCTCAAGCTCAATATGGCCACGATGAGATGAACAACCTGCACATTGAAGCGGAAACCCTGCAATCAGCAAGGTGAGCAATGTCATTTGCCGACATTCCCTCCGCATACCAAGCAGGCGATATACAGGCGCAAACAATTTTTCTCAGCGGGACTGCAAGCGGATATGAAGCCCAGTGCTGCATGCACCATATTTCACCTGGGGTTCACAACTCTACTTATTATACAGGCTACTTAGATGCACAGTGGTATCCGGTCTGAATTTATTGTTTGGTTATCCCGTTGTAAGAATTGCTATGCAGCGTTTGACTGGTATCAATTTCCGGACGTACATACAACAGATCTATAGATCGATTAGAAGTGCTAATTTAGATATACTATCACAAGGAGAGAGAGAAAGGAAAAGAGAGGGTAAATAATCGCACAGATGGCACAACGTAGGAAAACACAAGTGATTTGAAAAGATGTGACAAAACCAATATCCCAACATGAAGCAAATAGCCTTGACATAAGATCAGATATAGACATGACATGCCACGGTCGTTGTGCGTTTGTTCGAGATTCCGCGACTGAGGAATGCAAAGGGGTAAAAAAGCTGATAGTGAAGGGAGTGAAAAAGATTTGATGAGCTCGATAAGACGCAAAGAAGAGGAATAAGAAAGGTGTCATGATTCGTTTGAGTGAAAGAAATAACCATTATGGATAGGACTTTTCCAAGTGCACAGGGTCAGGTCGCGTTAGGTCCTTCTCTCCCATCATGTAACCGTTGTCAGCACTGGGCCGAAGGTCCATGTCCTGACTGTTCCTGTACATCATTGATGGGTCCACCATCATATCACTACCTTCGACGCGCAAAGCGCTGTTCTCCACCCGCAAGTCGTTAGCAGGCGTCCCCGGCCGCGACGAAGCAAGTCCCGACGAGGTTGCAGTTGCCAGTGAGATTATATGTTGATTACTAGGATAATACGAACGCCGTTGCATCTTTCTGAAGTCGTATGGTGTGAATCTGATTGCGGATCAATCGTGGTAAGAATGATAAAAAACTTCGCATGCAAAACGACGCACTGTTCTTCCATTTGTCTCATTTCAGCACTTAGGTTGTCTTGATTCATTTTTCGTTGCTTCGCTTTTAGAGGGTTGTCCTCAAGAAGGAGTTCCTCCAGTTCGTATGATGCATCAAAGTTTGCCTTCTTGGGCTGGAATCGGAAATTTAGTGAAATTAGCAGGCGTGATGACAATTGATGGGATACATACATCGGGGATAAAAGGGGGCGTTTGTGTCTTGTTCTCCAGTGTTTCCCAGTCAATGGGTTTAAACCAGGCATGGCGTTGCAATTCTTGGAAGCCTTCACCATCTGGTTTGCAACAGAATCGCCTTGAAGGATCTCTATCAAGAAACTTTGGTGAAATATAAGTCTCATCAACTGGACAAAATGGATGTCGTTGGAAAGGTGCTAACCCCTTTGATGACTTGCAGTCCCGCTCGACTACATTTATTCTCTGCGTCCTCTGGCCATTTTATCGGGTCTTTTGAGATGCTGTATGTTAGATCGCTGTTGGACCTTCCCCTGAATGGTCGTCTACCAAAGACGAATTCGTACACGCAGACACCTAATGACCACCAATCGATACAATATGTATAGCCTTTCTTCAGGAGAATTCTATGCAGGTGATCAGTGTCTCTGAAGCGCAAAGATTTGTGGTGACTTGCTCCGGTGCCATATATGCCATTGAACCAGCTACGCCAGTCAGTTTCCTTTCTCCAAAGTGCACAGCAATATTGAAATCAGTGAGATGTGCATTTCCGCGCTCATCAAGCAGAATATTATCGGGTTTGATGTCCCTAGCAAGATACAGTAAAATGGTGTGCGTGGAAACCGAATATAGCTCACCGATGCATTATTCCTTTGTCATGGAGAAAAGAGAGAGCGGAGGAGAGTTGGGCAACGTAAAAGCGAACACAATCTTCCGGCATGGAACCCAATCGTTCGAGGTGAACTAAAATGCGATCAGATCAGAGGGCGGCAGGCGATATATGAGTGACACACATCGGAGATCTCCGCCTAACATGAGGTCCAGCACGAAGAAACAATTCTCATCGTCTTGGAAAGCGTATCGCAAGTTGACAACGAAAGGGTGATCAATCTATGTACGAGGAAAGTTGAGTGTCGAATACCCTAACGAACAAGACACTGAATGCACCTCTTCAAGGAGACGACGTTCTTGAATGATGTTTGGAACGGCCTTCATCTTGACACACTTGGCCTTATTGATGTATTTGAGGGCATACAATTCTCTTGTTTGCTTATGTTGCACGACGCGGACCTAAGAGAGGCGGTGATTTACTGAGGAGATATAAAATAGAGTGTGAGTACTTACCTTTCCAAAGGCACCTTTTCCGACACATCTTAGGAGCACGAAATGGAATAAATTGACCTCGCCATCAAAATCGATGGGCTTGGGTATGAAATAAGTCTCTGTCGCATGTAAGGGTTGTAAGACAAACCTGGGAGCGACAACAGACGGCGCCCATTACTGGGGAGGCCGTTGCTAAATGGTGATGGGTTATAGGAGAGCCAAGGTGACTACAAAGTTTGAAGCTTAAGGTGATTGATGCCGTCACACTATTTGTCACAGCTTCACACTTCTCAAGAACAACAAAGCGGCATGTCATTTCGCCCAGATTTCCTCAGGCCCCTTGTGCTTTCGGGTCCATCCGGAGTTGGCAAGAGTACTTTACTCAAAAGGCTGTTTGACGAATTTCCCGACAGGTTCGGGTTTAGCGTTTCTCGTAAGTGAGGGGAAGGTATGTAACCCAGATATATATTGACGCCCATTGCACTTTAGATACAACTCGCGCGCCACGCCCAGGGGAGACCGATGGAAATCATTATCACTTCGTTTCTACTCAGCGCTTTAAGGACCTCATACAGGAAGGCGCGTTCATAGAGTATGCGGAGTTTTCTGGAAACATTTATGGTACCAGCTTTGCCACAGTTCGCAGTGTGCAAGGGCAAGGTCGCAGATGCATTCTTGACATTGAAGCCCAGGTCTTTATCTCCACTATATCATTTTTTTGTGTGTCGTGCATTGCTGACCCCATTCTTAGGGCGTTCGTCAAATCAAAGCGACTGACCTTAACCCGGTGTATTTGTTCATCTCCCCGCCTTCCATGACAGCACTTCGCCTTCGCCTTCAACAGCGCGGTACAGAAACGGAAGCCTCCGTTCAAAAACGCCTTGCTACTGCTTTAAAGGAAATCTCATTTGCGAAGGAGCCCAACGTTCATGATCTCGTCATCATTAACGACGATCTTGATCGCGCTTATGAACTTTTTAAGAAGGTTGCACAAGGTGAAGAGATCGTCGATGATATCCTTCCTCCACTAGATGATTAATACGTAGATGTATAAGTTTTCCTTGTTGAAAAACATTTAGAGGGACTTTGCCTTGTATATAAATAGATTATTGACTTTGTCATTGTTGTGAATAATCGTAGTAAAGGCTTAGCAATCCAAGTTGAATAAACTACATACCCGACAGCATTGACAATGACAATGGTCATTTGTCGCGATATCGAAGGCTGGAAAGCTATCTCCCGCTTGAGAGAGTTTGACACGACGCCTTGCTTTGAAGAGGGCATAATTACCTTTGGCCTACTAGCCGCTGTCTTGCTGCTTTCAACTCTCAAGTCTCTTTCCTTCTTCCTTTTCAATGAACCAATGGAAAGAACCCACAAATCTATATTGTTCCTGAGGGCAAAACTAGTACGTCTAACTTGTCATTTTATTGTTTCAAACAAGCAATTAATTACCATGGTAGGCCATGCTTGCTGTCGCATTTACGGCCAGCTTCGTCAACGCGTCTCTTGTCCTGGTGTTGCACAAATCAATCCCCGTTCTAGCATCTTATATCTTAGAGCCCTTTGCATTTGCATCCGTGTTCGTCTACACCTACTTCAACCACACTCGCACGCGATCCTCCTCGACTGTCTTGCTTCTTTTTTGGCCTTTGTACATCGTCGCGATTGCAGTCTGGTGCCGAACGCTTCTAGCCAAGCAAGTCCATCTCGACTCGACCCTTTTTATTCTCAAGCTTGTCACGCTCGTGGCTGGGGTGATCTCCTATGTTCTTGAATGCATGGGAACGGAATTTGGACCACCCTCAGACAAGCTGTATCAAGAAAATCCAGAGCTCACTGCAAATGTTTACAGCATCTGGGTATGATCACCTCTCTTGTTCTTGCATCTCTCTTTCTGAGGTTCCTCGTAGACCTTTTCTTGGATGAATTCTCTCATGCAGAAAGGTGCAACCCAAATCATTACGGAAGGCGACTTACCTCCGATCAAGACATCTGATGAATCCTCGAAGCTTGGTGACGATCTCAAGAAAGCCATGGAAACATAGTCTTTATCTTATTTTGCTTTTTCTTGACCCATTTTTCTTATTCAAACCTCATAGCGCTCTCTGGAAGGCGTTGTTCGTCGCATACGGTGGCCCTTACGCCGTTGCTGCCGGATTGAAAATCACGCATGATCTTCTTGCATTCTTGCAGCCGCAATTGCTCCGCTGGTTCCTGAGCTATATCTCTGCTTACCAAGAGACACGATTTAATGCAACAGAGCGACCCAGCAAATCTGAGGGCTTTCTTATCGCACTGCTCATGTTCGTCGCGTCTGTTGTGCAGACCATTTTTCTGAACCAGGTAAGTGACGTGATACTTCTATGCTTCGGGAATTACCTTTTCATTCCACTCATAGTATTTTATACGTACGTTCGAGACTGGAATGCGCGTTCGAGCTGGTCTCGTTGCTGCAATCTATTCGAAAGCTCTCGTCCTTTCTAACGACGGGCGAAGTCGCGGCTCGGGTGACATTGTCAATCTGATGTCGGTGGATGCAACTCGTCTTCAAGATTTTTGCACAAACGGTTTAACAGCGATTTCCGGGCCATTCCAGGTAAGTACTGCCACCATAAATCAGTACCGATGTATTGATGATTATGTTTAAGATAATCCTTGCTTTCATATCTCTTTACGATCTTCTTGGGTGGGCAGCATTTGCTGGTGTTGCCGTCATGATAATCTCAATCCCTTTCAACACTTGTAAGTCTCATAAATTCTTCTGGGAAGCTCTTTCAATGTGTTCTGGGCAGTCCTTGCGAGTGTCATGAAGCGCATTCAAGAACAACAAATGAAGAGTCGTGATAAACGTACCCGACTTATGAGCGAGTTGTTGGCAAACATTCGTAGCATCAAGTTGCACGGCTGGGAGAATACATTCATACGCCGAATTTCCGAGGTTAGAAACAATCAGGAATTGAAGCAGCTCCGTCAGATAGGCCTTGTGATGGTACACTTTTTCTGATTCTTTCGCGAACTTAATTTGTTGATTGCTAACAAAGGCATGCAACTCGGCACTGTGGAGCGGTGTACCTCTACTCGTCGCCTTCAGTTCGTTTGCAGTAGCTGCAGCCACCTCTTCGAAGCCATTAACGTCCGACGTCATATTCCCCGCAATCTCCTTGTTCATGCTTCTACAATTCCCTCTCGCGATGGTAAGTCATCACGATCCATGGTTGTAGTCTCCGCCGTACATGTTTCCGCAGATTAGTCAAGTGACGTCAAACATCATTGAAGCCATAGTTTCCATTAAGCGCCTCTCCTCATTTTTCGCTGAGGATGAACTGCAGCAAGATGCTCGTAAATTGATCGAGAAGCCGTCGCTGCGTATTGGCGATGAGGTGTTCAGGTTCTTCGATAAATGACGTACGGCTTGGCTGATGATGGTTGCAGGTGTTATCTATCAGGAATGCAGATTTTTCATGGTCGAAGAACAGTGTGGAACCCACTCTTGAGGGTATTGACTTGTCGGTAAAGAAAGGGGAGCTTGTGGGAATCCTAGGAAGAGTAGGCGCTGGCAAGGTAAAAGCACCGAGTCTTAGTTGCATATATGCTCAACGGAAACTCCTTTAAGTCGAGCCTCCTTTCCGCCGTCATTGGAGAAATGACCCGAAGAGAGGGTGACATTATCGTCTATGGTAGTATCGCATATGCCCCTCAGAGCCCTTGGTAAACATATGTGATTTTGTTATACGAATCACGCTGATCCTCGTGACTTTCAGGATCCTGTCTGCGACCATCCGTGACAACATCTTGTTCTCACACGAATATGATGAGACCTTCTACAACTTGGTTATTGAAGGTTGATCTTATTCGAATTTAAGCATCGAAGTACTGACATCGGCCTTGCCGGGTCAGGTTGTGCACTCCATCAAGATTTAGTATTGATGCCGAATGGTGATCTGACTGAGGTGGGAGAGAAAGGTATGCCCACCTGATGACCTTACCAGCGCTTTGGTTAATGATGTCGATCATGTTTAGGAATAACGGTAACCGTGTTTGGTAAACCTCTCGCAGCTTTGTGTTGAGTTGTATTTCTTCCAGCTGAGTGGTGGACAAAGGGCTCGCATTGCACTTGCTCGTGCGGTCTATGCTCGTGCAGATTTGTATGTCCTTTGTCTACAGCGTCTACGGTTTTTTATGTTTAAACAGGGTACTGCTGGATGATTGCCTCGCAGCAGTCGACAGTCACGTCGCGCGACACATATTTGGTATATTGATTCATGAGTTTCCCTGTTCATCCTTTCATTCTTCGCACATTCCAGATCATGTCATTGGACCTCACGGTTTGCTCTCGACCAAAGCACGTGTCTTAGTGACGAATAGCATTACATTCATCAAACATTTCGATTCGCTTCTTTACATCCGACGGGGCATCATCCTTGAACGGGGTTTATACCAGAACCTTCTTGCAAACCCAAATAGTGAGATATCGAAGCTCGTGTAGGTGATGTTTCTCCTCGACCGAACGCATTGCTGATACACATGATCAGGAAAGGTCATCAGTCATTGAATGCTTCATCAGGCACAAACACGCCACTTGTGAGTGGAACCGTGACGATGGCAAGCGAAGAAAGCGAAGGACACTCGAAATTTGAAGACCATGCTTCAGTTCTGTCGGAGAAGTTAAAGCATAGAGACAGTTTCCAGAAAGCACGCATCGACACGACTGCTCAATTGCGTGCGCACTCTATTGGACTTTCGAAAGAGCATCAAGAACGAGGACAAGTAAAAGCCGGAATATACAAGAAATACATCCAAGCTGCCTCAAAAATTGGATTTATCATGTTCGTGTTCACCGCAGTCGCACAACAAGCCGCCTCAGTTCTTGCAACTATCACTTTGCGCTACTGGGGGGAACACAATCGAGAGGTTGGTGATAACCGTGACGTGTTCAAATATCTTGTGTTCTATGGTGCCTTCGCACTCTTGTCAAGCCTGCTTAGTGCATTGTCAGCAGTTCTCATGTGGGTCTACTGTGCTGTACGAAGCGCGAGGAACCTTCATGATATGGTGATTATCTTCAACTTTCACACAGTAAGAGTGCTCAATTTGTTTCAGATGCTTTATTCCTTAATGCGCGCTCCTCTAAGCTTCTTTGAAATGACTCCAATAGGACGGTGAGGATCTCGGATAGTGTTCTTGAATTTTAATTCTTAGGAGTTCAACAGCATCTTGAATTTATTCTCCCGCGATATTTATGTCGTCGACCAGATTCTTGTCCGTGCCATTCAGTTTTTATGTCGAACATTGGCAGTGTGCTTGTCCATTATTGTGGTTATTGGGAGTAGTTTCCCATTGTTCATTTTGTCAGTCCTTCCTCTGGGTTGGTTTTATTTGAGGGTCATGAGGTAACTAGAATTCTGACATGTTACCTGTGCATTAATTAATATTGTTGCAGATACTATCTTGCCACCTCACGGGAGCTGAAGCGCATAGATGCTGTCACCCGCTCACCAATTTTTGCCTGGTTTTCTGAGTCCTTGGCAGGACTTTCAACAATCCATGCCTTTGGTCAACAATCAGTTTTCATTGCAGTGAATCAAAAGCATGTTGACCAAAATCAAATGTGTTATGTACCCAGTATATCTGTCAATCGTTGGCTAGCCATACGGTTAGAGATTGTTGGTGCATTTATCATTTTTAGTGTTGCACTTTTGGCAATGTCAGCCCTGATCACAAGTGGAGTTGATGCTGGCCTTGTTGGGCTTGTGTTATCATATGCACTAAACACAACATCTTCTCTGGTGAGTTTTTTTATATATTTGATCATGTTGTTAGTATTTATTAATTTTATTAGAATTGGGTTGTTCGCTCTGCTAGTGAGGTTGAACAAAACATAGTCAGTGTGGAAAGGATTCTTCATCAAACAGAGGTTCAGTCTGAAGCTCCTCAAGAAATCCCAGATATGAAACCAATTGGTATCTGGCCATTAAATGGGGTTATTGAATTTAAGTGAGCTGTTTTCCTGTATAGAAATTGTCTTCACCTTTATCTGTTGAAGAAACTACTCTACACAGTACAGGCCAAATCTGGACTTGGTACTAAAAAATGTTTCTTTTAAAATTGTAATACAATTTTTTTGATTCACTTGTTATTCTTTACTTTAATATTAATATCAGAATCCTGGAGAAAAAGTTGGAATATGTGGAAGAACTGGAGCTGGAAAATCATCTGTATGTTTTTTTGTTGATTTATTATCTGAAAACTCATTCATGCTTGGAAAAATAGTTGCTTTTTGCACTGTTTAGAATCATTGAACCAGTTTCTGGATTGATTTTGATTGATTCAGTTGATGTTACAAAAATAGGTCTTTATGACTGTAAGCATAATTCATGTTACAATGTTTGTTTGTTTATGGTTTTTAGTGCGATCAGTTCTTTCAATTGTTCCTCAATCTGCAGAACTTTTTGAAGGGTCATTGAGAGAAAATATTGATCCAGTTGGAGAGTTCTCTGATGCTGACATTTGGATGGTACTGGATCAGGTGAGTTTCTTTCTTATTTGTGAAGTAGATTTTATTTATTTTCTGTAAGGTTCATTTGAAAAAATATATTGAAGGTTTACCAGATAAACTTGATACTTATGTTCAGGAAGGGGGTCTATCATTGTCAGCTGGAGAATGCCAGCTGTTGTGTTTTGGAAGAGCCTTATTAAGAAAAGTGAGTTTATTTGTAGATATTTGAAGCATGTTATTGAAAATACAAAATTCTAGTCAATCATTCTTGTTCTTGATGAAGGTGAGATTTTAATGACATTTTGATCATTATGAATGATTGAATACAGTTTCTATTCAGCCACATCTGCTATAGATCTTGACACTGATAAGGCTATTCAAGACATAATTAGAGGACCAATGTTTGCCAAAATTACTATTTTGACAATTGCGTATGCATTTTGTTAATGTTGTCATATAATAACTCAATTTAATTGTAGCCATCGATTGAATACCATTATGGATTATGATCGTGTTCTTGTGATTGATTCAGGCAATGTAAGTATTTGAAAAATTTTTTGGGTAACTCAACTAAAAAATATTTTTCAGCTTGTAGAATTTGATACACCAACAAACCTACTACAAAAGAATACTTCAATTTTTTATTCTCTTGCAAAAGAAGCAGGTATATTGTCAGAAAGAAACTAAATATTTCATAGCTAGTAGTTGAAAACTTGATTATTGTCAATATCATCATCACTTCCTGGTCAGAAATTGAGAACAGGTCATTGGTCAATTAGATACAACACCAAGGTAATTTGCAGGTATCTTTGTTAGAAATGCACTTAGGATACTTACTTAACATTTTTTCGGAGCAACCAATATTTCCAGGCTTAATTCTCATGCAAGTGAGAGATAGTAGGCAGAAAGTGGATGCCTCAGAGGCAACCAGCTTCTTAAAGATTCAATTCAAAGTTTAATGGACAGGTAATGCTAAAAAATCATTGGTTTTTTTAGGCAAGGAGAGGATGGGGTAGAAAAGAAAAAATAAAAAAAATGGAAAAGATGAGAGACCACAGGTTATGATGTGAGGTCTGGAGAGTAGGGTTAAACAAAGACAGATGTCCCAAAGGCATCTGATCTGAAGAAAGAAAAGAAAAAATTGAGAGGGATGTCACTAGTGTTTGAAAGTCCAGTTAAGTCCAGTTTTTCATCCCAAAATGGACTAACTGTAACCCTAACCAGTTTTGATCAGTTATATAACCACAAAAAACCACATATACAGAGAAGAACAAAAACCCTTCCAATGATTTTTGTGTATGCAAAGATTGTTGAATAACTCAAGAACCAATGCACCCATTGACCTGAAATTTGGAATGTGAGTAGGTCTACATGTTGTCTATATGTCCTAAAAATATTATGTCATTACCACTTCAAATTCCCACACTATAAATAAAATGCTAACTAAAACACATGGGAAGGGTTTTGTCCCCCATGTATTAAAGAAAAATAAAAATATATGTTATTTCTCTTCATATTCTATCAAAATTCTGTTTCTGTCTATAGAGGTAAGATTAGTGCCAATGAAGGAAAACTCTTTGTTGTATTCAAGTCTATTGTGAATAGAATACTTTTTATAGTATGAGTACTTACTTTTCATACTGTTTCTTCATGATTTAAGCATTGTAATAGTGTATAATCATGTAATATACACTAATTATTTAATATATCTTATAATTTATCATCTTGATACAAGTCAGAAATGTTGTTTAACTTGGTAAAACTGTTATGAACATCAACAGTAACACTTTCTACAAAATATCCAACTGTTTCCAAATGAAGAAAATTGAAATTAGAGGCTACACCAAGCCAGAACTCCTCTACATAATAGTCAAACAGAAAAATGTAATTTAAAAAAATTTATATTAACATGTCAAACTGAACTACCAACCTTGGAAATGAATAATTTGGTTAACTGAAACTAAAATCAATCACTTAAAACAATATTGGAAAGGAGAAAATGTTAAAATTGTCAAATTTATATTATTATTGGTATATTTTACTACATCAAAGCAAGGGAATGAGAGAAGGGAAAAAGGGAAAGGAGGGAGGGAATGGAAGGAAGGAAGAAAGGGGATGGCCCGGATGGGGGGAAGGGAGAAAGGGGGGAAGGGGATGGGGGAAAGGGAGGAGAATAGAGGGAGGGCAGGGAAAAACACCCAGATAGGTGTGTTTTTCGTCCGAGAGGGGTGAAGAGATGGCGAACACATAAAACACGCCATCTCGGCGTGTTCTACGTGTTCGAGGGGGTGGAAGGGTTACAGGGGCAACAAACACATAAAACATGCCCAGATGGCGCATTTTACATGTATGAAGGGGAGGGGATGGGTCAGAGGGTGGACGAACACATAAAACATGCCCGTCTGGGCGTGTTTTACAGATGGGCATGTTTTACCTGTACATATGAGGGGGAGGGGTGGGTCAGAAGGGACGAACACATAAAACACGCCGTGTTTTATGTGGAGGGTCAGAGGGGTGGCAAACGTGTAAAACATGCCCAGACAGGCGTGTTTTATGTGTTGGAGGGTCAGAGGGGTAGTGAACATGTAAAACATGCCCAGATGGGCATGTTTTACATAGTGATTGAAAGTCATGTTAGGTTACCTATAAAAGTGTCAGTTACTAACCGAAAATTTACTCTTTTTAATTGCCCACTTTTATGGCACAATTTTTTTTATTTTTGCAACAGCTTTAGTGGTTCAAAAGCTAACCAAAAAAGGCAAATAACCGGACTTTCAATCACTAGTTTTATGTGTATGAGGGGGAGGAGATGGGTCAGAGGGGGGACGAACACATAAAACACGCCTGTCTGGGCGTGTTTTACGTGTATGAGGAGGAGGAGATGGGTCAGTGGGGTGGCAAACACATAAAACACGCCAGACAGGCGTGTTTTATGTGTTGGGGGGGGGGGTTGAACAGGTGCCAAACACGAAACACACACCCAGATGGGCATGTTATCATGTTTGACGGGAGTGGCGAGGTTGCCGGATGGGTGGTGGTGGTGTTGAGTGGGCTGTGGTGGGGTAAAACATAAGTAAGTAAAAAAATATTGAATAAAAAAAAAAATCGGGCGCACCTTGTATGCCCAGCTCTTCGCCCCCGCCTCTTTTTGGTCCTTCCTGCTCGTGTCACATTGTGTAATAGCCAGTCGTATAGCTTTCCAGCTGGCCGTGTTGTCTTGACGTGTTGTGGGTGAAGGGTAGTGGGGGAGGGATGCAGAGGAGGACGGATGCAGCAGCCTGCACTTGACATGTGACCACATCACATGACATGACCTGGTGGGCTCAACGGAATGCAAGATTTAAATGAGGTTCACATATCTACATATAAAT
>QDKV01004901.1_pt1 | contig 18352 bp, 18 predicted proteins | sample 1861101 | NCBI WGS metagenome assembly QDKV01 (sample SAMN04275158, study PRJNA302643) | Fungus metagenome, whole genome shotgun sequencing project. | isolation source: fruitbody | host: Mallocybe terrigena | place: Sweden | collected 2013 | reverse complement strand
GCTTTGGAAATAACTTCAAAGTGGAAAATCAATCATAAAGCTCTTTTGAATTGTACGCCCCTTTCGTTGGTATAGTTTTGTTTCCATTAACTTCACCTTTTTGCAGTGTTGGAGGCTTGTGAAGAAAGATTGAAGACCGATCTGGGGCCGGAAGAATTGGCGCGCCAATTCAGCAGACGATTACAGTTCCCGCCAAGTAACAGTCATGTTTCTCCCCCACCAACCATTGCACCCGAACTGCTGAGTAGGGAATTTGAGGCAAATTTGTTTGAGCGGAATATTCAGATCAATGACCACTCTGGTTATAAAGTTAATTGGTGGGTGCATCGGTCATGGTTTTGATTTGAGAGGACTCTGATAGCTTTACCTTTACGAGTATTGATGTCTATCTAATACATTGCGATACTTAATACACTTGTAGGGAATTAAATTGATAACGATTTGCTTGAAAGGCGTGACGGCATATCCATCTTTAGCATTCCAAAAATCAGATGCCCAGGCGACGGGGTTTACTGGTGGTGCCGAAAGCCTCATTGATTGGGCGAATACTTGGTGGTCATCCGGTTGGATCACCTGGGCGCTTATTTCTGGAATTGTAACTCCAAAAGAATGGAGGATCTTGTGAGAAAAAAAAAATTCAGTTCTTGATGACGCGATATGACCTCTGCCTTGTGGGTTCATTTGACAATTTCGGCGATTCCCAAATATTATGCTGATTTGGGCGAGCGTCAAAACAATCTGGAGTCTGGCCCCTCAAAAAGGTGCCATTGGCCCATTACCGGTTCAATTAGGAGAAATTCATGTTAGTAACATCTGGGGTCTGCAGCGTACTTTTAGGGATGTTAGAAATGTTAGAAGTTGAGATATATCCATGCAGACTTTTTTTTATCCCTCATCTTGTGGAATGGACCTGCGCCAGAAAAGCTTTCCCAGGCCCGATTCCCGACGAACTGCAGCTACTTTTGGAGAATCTGCCAAATCAATTACCATCAAAACCTGCCGACGATGAACCAGATGCTACCAGATGCTTTCTGCTATGCGTCGTTGATTGGTTTCCAACCTGATGAAGAACTTGTTGACATGACGGGTAGCAAAGCAGGTGGATCGACATTAATTCTCGCGCATTCGACATGATTTCGGAGGAAGCCGTGGTTGTTGAGTGCGTTGAGCCCTTGCCGTCAGCTCGTGCGGAAACAACTGCCGACCACAAAATCACTATAGACGAAGCTTTCGACGACTGGTAGTACCATTTTTAACTATTTCTATCATGGCCTTATGTTACGAACTGTCTTGAATTGCATTTCTAACATGTTAGTCCTATTTCTAACATGGTGTTACTAACGTTTGAATGTTAGTAACATGTGTTAGAATTAAAGGCCAATTTCTCACCGAATTCCCCTAGGTTCAATTCGCACAACAGGTAATGCCAAGAGACTAGATTTGTCGACTCATTGCCGCTTGCATCGGCTGTGTCACGGACGAGGCCTGAGCTCAGTCAGCCGGCGCATGGGTGAATACAGATCCAGGCGAATTCTAAGTGATAATCAGGCATGTGGATACCTGTTCTACTTTTCAACATTCATCTGAGTTGTATTGGTTCGATTGCGGCGATCGCAAATGCCAAGTTGCGAACTGATGCAAACCAGTGTGATGGTTCCTTATTCAGGAACGCCGACCCAGCTCAGCTGGTGGACTCGATATACACTCGGTGCCTGAGAGAGAATCTAGCAACCCACTTCCCCTCCCCTTGCTCTCGTTTTCGTCGCCAATGCCCGTTTCTACTGACGATCCCCTGGATGCATTGCTGAGACCACCCCCGGATGAATCTCCGGAGGAACGTCTTCTCAGGCTGGAGAAAGAGGCAGAGGCCAAGCGCATCAGCCTGGCAATCGATGCTAGTATTAAAGCTGAAAGGGTCGCCCGAAGAAAGAAACGCATCGTCAGACTTTTGCTACTCGGACAAAGCGAATCTGGTAAGTACCGGGGCTTCTTTTCGGGTTATGAACATGATTTTGATTCCATTTCCGAACTTACAGGTAAATCCACGACTTTAAGACGTGAGTTTACTGCTTTCCAATTGGAAGATGCTGAGCGATGACTAGAATTCCAACGGCTATATACACCTACCGCTTTTCGAGACGAAAGGATTCTATGGCGTGCTGTTATTCAGCTCAATATTGTTCGTTCCATACGAACCATCCTCGATGCAATCGCCCAAACACCTGCGAATTCTCTGTACTCGTCTCCGAGATTACGCGCGAGAAGCATATCCCGTACGAGGCAACAACCCATTGCTTCCACCTCTGGTTCACCCCCTTTACCTCACCACCAACATGCCCCAGACGTCATGGCTCTCACTGGTGCGAATCGTAGCACAGATTTTGGCATCAATACGCAATTGTCTTTTGGTTCTCCTCCCTCTTATCCCCCTCCTGTTCCTCCACAGCGTCAGCATCGTTACGAATCAACTTTATATTTCAATGACTCGGACACAGATTATGGCAATAGTTATCAACGGTCGCTCCACTATACTCGCTCAATTCCAAACTACAACATCGAGAGTCCAGAGTCTCACCCTTCGCATCCATCCACTGTTACATTAATTCAATCTCCTCTCGAAGGACTCAGAGCCCGTCTAGCGCCATTGCGGCACATTGAATCTCTTCTTATCAGAAAACTCATTCAACCAGCAGAAAGTGAGGCTACCCTCGTTTTTGATGCAGATCCCATATCTGATGTCGATGAACAACCGTCACCATCTTCATCCCCATTCCAATACCCCCGCGGCCGACAACGAAATTCGACTTCTCGAAACCAGGAGTTATTCATCAGGCCTGGTTTGGGCTGGAGGGGTGTGTTGTCGAGAGCAAGGGTCGATTGTGCGTCAGTGATCACTAATTCGAGTGAGCAATCACAGGAAAGTAGTGCGACTTCATCCATAGCGATGCGGGATGAGGCCCAGGAAGTGTTGTATTCTTGCAGGAGAGATATGATGCAACTATGGCATGATCCTGGAGCGAAGGAAACTTTGCGAAGACGAAAGATCCGGTTGGAAGAGAGCAGTGGATTGTAAGTGTTCTGACTATCTGCTTTTTTATGATTTCATCTCACTCTTTCCCTAGCTTTCTGGACGATCTAGAGCGAGTTACATCGCTCAGATATCTACCATCCGATGATGATGTCCTTAAGGCTCGGCTGAAAACGCTTGGTGTTTCTGAGTACAAGTTCGAAATGGAGATTAGTGCAGGCAGGGATGCTGGCACAGAATGGAGGATCATCGACGTTGGCGGAAGCAGGAGTCAAAGGCGTGAGTCTTCTAGCTACCTTCTTTTCTCTGCTCACAAATACTCTCCTCCATCGGTTCATTAGCGTCATGGGTGCCCTTCTTTGACGATGGTAAGCTACTCTCCTCGATTAGGAAAGTCTATAGATTTACCCTACATTCTCTTTTCGTCAAAACAGTCAATGCTATCATCTTCCTTGCACCTATATCGGGCTTTGATCAGGTTCTATCAGAAGACCGGACAGTCAATCGTCTAGAAGATTCAGTCCTCCTTTGGAAAGCCGTTTGCTCATCAAAACTCCTTGCTAATGTGGATCTCATCCTCTTCCTCAACAAGTGCGACATTCTGGATAAGAAGCTGAGATCCGGTATACGGTATGTTGCCTAATTTTATCTTTGCTTATCATTTCTGTCTCTTCCTGTCCCTATATCCTTTTACCATTTTTGTCCAATCATTCGCAGGAAAGCTATTCCATCCGACGAACCGAGCCAGTTTTCTTGGCGCTCTGAGCTCGCAAACTGCACATGGGCACGATGCAGGCGACCATCCAGTTGCCCATCCAGATATTCCTTGCTTTATTTCTTTCTCTATATTTTCCGACTGCTGTCGACTTTTCTCTTGCTCTTGGGGCTTCCAGCTACTTTTTGAAATTTACTTTCCATCTTATACTTCTAATTGGAATGTGCTATCTCTCTGACATGTCTGCAGAATGGCAAAGTACGTCCGTAATTACGGAGACCGGCCCAACGACCTTGATGGTGTGTCCAAATGTGGGTATCGCAATGCCAATACCACGCGTTGAACTGATTGTTTACCTGCTTCCATTAGATTTGCGAGGCAAATTTAGTGCGATCCATCGGGAGTACTCTCCTAATCCCAGAAAATTTTATGCGTTTTGTACGAGCGTAACAGACACGTCCACGACGGCTGGGATTATTGCCAGTGGTAAGTTACATCCCTCCTTCAATGTTCAATCATATTGATTCGTGGTGCAGTTAGAGATATGGTGATTCGGCAACACTTAAAACAATCCAAGTTGCTATGAACTTTGACCGCCGCATTTCATCCAGAATTGTCCAAAACCCTACCGCCGTCTTAATTTCATTATCAACGTCTTGTAAAAATATTTATCATTTTGGTCAAGATTTAGGCTGTATACTTTTTTTCTTCTTTTCGTTGGCATTTCCATCGCTCCAGCTCGTTCCATGCTCTTCCAGACCCTCGGTTATCGACTTGACGACACCATCATACCCACCAACCACATGCTTATATAGTTACCTTCATCTTTTACCCCCTGATTGTATCATCCTTTGTCACTCATGCACATGTATCTTGTCATGATTATGATCTTGCCTCTTGAGCTCATCATCTTGTGTTACGTTTTACCTCTTTTTCGAATTGTACTTTCCTATACTTATATCTTACGACTCACACGAGGACTAACGAACACTAAACACAGATAAATATCCGTCCGATGCTATACTGTTACGATATGGTAGTATGTTTGTGTTTTTATTTCAACCGTGAAAAAGAACATTCCAATCCAGGATTTTCACGAATCATGATCACCGCTCTTGAGATTGAATTGGAGCAGCTTATCTCAACGTTGACCGAAATGCAATATGTTTATGTAGTAATATGACCTCCATCCGACTGTTATTTGAAGCTTCTAAGTTCTCAAAAAATGGATCTCCCGGGAAGACCAGTTAACCACATTTTCTCTGCACAAATACACTGTTTACACCTCTAAAACATTGGACTAAGTTGTAATCGCATTGGAATTTCCATTGAGATTTCTTCGACCCAGTGCAATGTGTGACGCCAGCAGAAGAGGTCCGAATAATCCAACCTCTCCGGACTTTGCTTGCCCAGACTAACAGCCGCCGCTGCAGAGAAGACTGATAGCAAGGAGGAGAGAGTTTTTAGTCTAAGTCTGATATAAACGTACATAATTCCGTTAAAATTAATCCTTTCGGATGAATATCTACTTGCGCCTTCTAACCATCTTGCAGTGCACCATGTGGGCTAGTATCAAGTTCTTGTCTCTGTCCACGACTCTCGCAAAGACTCTGTTAAACTTGTCTACTGCTTGTAAATCAATTCTCCATAGTGGTTGTCGACGCAGTTGATACAGATGGCATTCGTGTGCAGTACAGTCAAGGGTTAGCAGCAGAACTGACAGTATCAGCTCCCGTTTCAGTTGGACGCGGCGATTTAGCTACTCCTGCTGTCGCCAGCCTCGCTGCATATTTCGTGTCGCTGGATCAATACAGACAGCGACTTCTAGTCCCAGGATCTGTCGCAAGAAATGTGAGGGACCTCATCAAGTCGCTAGCAATTGCACGGCTCCCTCAACTGGTGTTCGTTTGGAATGGCATAGGCTCGCGATAGATTCAGTGTCCAGTTCGACGCGATGCCGGGCCCTCAGGATGTCCTGCCCCTACCCATCCAAGTTTCCAACAATACCGGGTCAAGGTCCCAAGGTGACGGTGACTCCCAGCTCCAACCCTCCACAACCTGGCACTACGTTGACTATTACTGGGTCTTCCAACTCCAGTGTTGTTATCACCATACGGCCTCGTCGACCACTTCTACGGTGACTCCTGTTGACAGCTCCAACTCTCTACCTTCTAGTGTCACAACGGACTCGTCCACTTTTACAACCGATGGTCCACAAGCTTTGGCCGGCGCAACTCTTTGCCCCCATCCGACTTAACCAGCTATCTATCTACATAGAAGATCAGACTACCTAATGAGTACTCGGCTATCCACTCCAAGTGACTTTCTTTCTTGTTCTGAGTCTATCGTATTCCCAATTTTTTGTGTTTTTGCTTTCAAATTGTATGCCAGACGTGTCGTGTTGATCGGAATGTAATGGAGGTTGAATATCACACAGATACGTTATTCTAAGTGTGACCAGTTGTGTGGGATCAAATCAACGTACTCCGACATTCTCCTCGTCGTTCTGGTGACAACAGTCTCGTTGACTGCCTAAGCAAAATGGTGCTTCCAGAGCAGGCTGCAATTTTATCAAGATCTCTAAAATCTTTACCACTTCCGCACTCAACGCAGTCATCCCTAGCAATGTTAGTAATTATATGGTCTCTTTTATTTGGACGCCTTCGTACCGACACTGGCCGACCAATAGTATAATTTCCTACTTGTATCTAAAGTCCTACTCTCTCTCTCAATGCCGACATTATTCAACCAAATATCGATCGCAACCGAGTTACGTTGATGTCTAGACGAGATGGCAAGTTCGGCGAAATAATGCAATAAGTACCAAGTCAGCCACAGACGACTCGACTTCAATTTCGCATGAATTATTTCCACTTCATTTGGTTCGTGGCTCTGCATTTGGAACATCGTAGCGCGTCGAGGATGAACATTGCTATGTTCTTACCCATTAATGACGAAGCCACCACGCCTTCCACCGAGTATTTGACATCTGGCTTGCTCCATTCAACTGGTGACACTCGGACGTTGATAGATAAATCGGATACGGCCGCTTCTACGTCCAGCCTCGAGGGTGTCATCTCTTCCTCCTCCAACACGCCCTGGGATTGTTCTTCTTTTCCGGATGGTACTCACCCTTGGCTTGAGAATGATACCTACACACGCGAATACGAACATCTGGGTGAACCATTGTCATGCACAGACGCCTACCTGAATACGCTTCTGTCGATTTCCCATTTTTCAGAGCCTTCCACCCTTGACTTTTCGCGTTCGGACCAACCTGCGGTAGAGCGCTCTATTTTACCAGCCCCTGCCAGTTTCCAATGGGAGACATTTCTTTCTCCTGATGCGGTGCTTCCCTCAGTGCAGCCTCCCTCTCCTGTTCCTTTCTCTGAATTTCTGTCGACGGCTACGACCATAGCTCCTGGATACCTATCCTATCAGACCTCCATGGGGAACCGTCATGAAAGCCCTGAGATAAACAACTTCTGTGCACCAAGAGCAATCACGTCCCCTAGCCTTCATGTTCCGAAACCTATCTTTGATGTGCGTACAAGTATTTTGTCCACTCTTCTTCTTCATACGATTTCTCAATTATTAATTCGTCAGGCTCCTCGCAAAAAAATCTCTGGTTGGGGTGACATAGGCGTTTCCGCTCCAGAAGATTCTTCTTTCCCTCCGAATAAGAAACGCCAAGGACATTCTGTGGTTTCGCGCGAATCCTCTGTAGATAATGAGGAAGTTGGAATACTCGACCCTCTCACTGAAGAAGATGATGCAGAGAACGACGATCAGAATGACTTGGACGATTATCATCCCGCGCGTTCGTCTTCACCTTCTATAGCCCCATCGCATTCGGGAACTTTACGACGTCCAACTTCCGTCAAGCGAGGAAGAACGGCTAAGAGCAAGAAGGGAAAGGCAAAGGGAAGCGCAGCGCTTGCCCTGGCTGTCATTACCCAGTTGGGGGAAGCAAGGTGTCAAAAACAGAACCCCCGACAATCAAGTGCTGATTTGGATGAATTCGACCCTATTCGCGTGTATCGGGAAGGGGGTTGCGTGGTTAGGAAACGAAAGAACCAACCGATCCCCGTGCCTGTGCCTATCCCAAATTTGAACAAAAATTGCCGCGGACGAAAAGTGCCTTTCGTTGCCGAAAATTTTGCTGCATTGCCCAGTGCAGACGACGACACCGCCTCCCCCATTCGGACGTTGAACACGGATTTAGGGGAAAGAGTGAAGAAAGAAGAGGATTGTTACCTTCCGAAACCCAAGAGGACCCGTCGCAAAGGAAATTCGAATGCACTTGATGAGAATGCGACGACCAGGTCCTATGTGTGCACATTATCAGGATGTGGGAAATGTTTTGTCCGCGGAGAGCATCTCAAGCGCCATGTGCGGAGCATCCACACTCATGACAAACGTAAGTATCTGTTTTTTTTGTAATATGCGTCTTGGCGATGCAATGTTCACGGTACGAATGTCGTAGCCCATATGTGCCCATTTGAAGGGTGCGATAAATCCTTCAGTCGACGAGATAATCTTGCACAACATGTTCGCATTCACCTTCAACCTTAGTTTCTATTGACTTCCCGGTGTCTGTAGTCCTCGTCATTATGCTCTCGTCCTTCAAAGTTTAATATCTCGTAGCTGTGTATAGTCGTTATCGTTATCGTTAGTCACTATTAATTTTTTTCCCATTGCATTCCCGTTACTTTTGTTGTGACATATGTCATCTCAACCCCTTGTCCCCAACCTCTCACAAGAAATCCGCGTCCCATGTCGCGGGCGACGGCCAAGCCATCCACATCGTCACAGACGGCTCAATCATTACTGCTTTGTGAAACCCTAGGATTTTCACCTCAACTCCTGCTAGATGATATCATCAACATCGCAAACAATGCGGTTCAAGATGGCGTGAACGGGATGGAAGAGTTTCTACAAAAATGGGCTGATGAGCGCGTCTCACGCGACAAATCCTCTCCTATCAGCGTGGAAGCCACGACCCACGAAGTTGAACAAGGCTTGGTCGCGTTTCAGACGTTGCTTGAATACCACACCGATATTGCTTTTGATTTCTTCGAGGCGTGGTGTTTGCGAAACATATTCGTGATTCCTCCTGACTTGTCTATTGTTTTACCCCACCAGGAGTCGTTGGATCTGACAGTCAAACCTGACCAAGGACAAGCGCTACTTGAGGAGGTCGAGGAACTCAGGAAGCGTCTCGACGGGGTATGTCCCATCTTGTTCTCAATTAATTCTTTTCTTTTTTTCTTTCTTTTCACAATTTTGATGTGGTATTCTTTGAGCAACGAAATTTGGAAAGAACTCTCCGTCGGGCTATAAGGACTGCTTCTCGACAACGTATTGAAGCCAAATCCCGCTTGCTCCGCATGCAATCCTATTGTTCGACACTCGAGGAACAAGGACAGTTGCCTCTCAAGTATGTTGAAATGTACCAAACACTGTCTTCTCTACCTCTTCTGGAGTTGTCGCCAAGTATTAACACCACTGAGGCAGGAAAACGTCAGTGGGAGACGAACAAAACTGGTTACATGAATTGGGCTCTGGGGCAGTTAATGGTGAAGGGCATGGTCGCACAGGTTGACGGACTACCCGCCGTTGACAAGTTAGATGCGACTGTAACAGAGGTGGGGACAGGAGAGGCTTTGCGGCTAGCCTTGAACACCGTCGACGTAGTAAAACGTCAACTCGATATCGTTGAAGGGAATCATATGACCGAACGTTCTAAAGGCTGAATCGTCTCATCGGCCTTCCAAATTCGTTCCTGGTGTGTTGAACAGTGTTCGATATTTCATAGACGCATATTTAACAGACTTGTAGCGGCATTGTGCATTCCTACCAGCGTTCTCCCTTTTGGAAAGTCTACCGTTGTACAACCATATAATTCATGTAGTATGTATTGGATTTAAAAACGATCTATAACAAGAAAATGGCGCCAAAAATTCGGATGACAAAATCTTCAGAAGTGGGCTTGAGAGTTCCCAGAGTATTGAACGTATGTAAGTTGTATTGCATATCCTCATTTCAATGAGCAATACTACATTACAGCGTGGTGGAAATTGGAGAAAACTTTGACTTTGGGTTGTTTTGAATTCAGACCGACGACAAGGCGTTGAAACGACTTCTCGCCACTTACTGTAACACATGAAACACCTGACCCATAGGCCACTGAATTATAACTTACTGGTGCCAATGGCGCGTCGCAGCAGACTCTGGAACGCAAGGCTACTCAAATATTAAAACCATGCGACCCTAAACTGAAAGACAATACTTCGATCTGTTCCTCTTGTTGTTTATTTGTGATAAACATCTTTTTCCAGTTGGCTTGCTTAACTGAAGCCCGATAATTACTTTGGACTCCGGTTCTGTTTAGCGGGAGTGCAATCGGAGTGCATCTGAGCATTCAGCATGTCTCGGTTATCGTACGCTTCTCAGATCGATTTACCTCATTTCAGTCTAATGGATGCAAGGATGTGCTAAACCCGAAGACGATACGGTCAGATATGACGCTTTGAGTTACTGAAATGGATCGTCGTGGTGTCGAAGACTTTTTCGACACTTGTCCGAGTTCCGGGATCCTCCCTCGTTCGATCCATAGGCAAGCACCGATTTCCCACCCTTCCAATAGTGAGATCCCAACAACTAGCAGGAGAAAATGCCTTGATAGTCGTTCAAGAAGAGTTGAACGGTCTCTGAATGCCAATAACGGAATGAGAACTATTTTTTCAGATCAAGAGGACCCGATAAACCTATTTATTAGAGTCTCCCTTCACGTTCTGGAGTAGATTGCACGCCTGAGACGATAATGTAAATTTTTTCGTCATAGTCTCAAATTTTGTGACATTTCGACGGCTAGGCTGCTCTAGTAACAATACTGTTGACAATTATTTAGTAAGAACATGAAGGTTGCATCTGGAATTATTTCTCCAAAGTGATCATAAAGTTGTCCTGTGACTTCCATGATCCACCGCACATCTTGCATTGCATATGCCTCGCTTTTAATAAGTAACTGACAGTGAAGTAATACGGTACACCCCCAGTTTACAATTTAATAGGGGCTCTCAGATCTAACACGTAAAACAAAATCCACCACCTACTCCAAAGGGTCCCAACTCATATACGTCCTCAGATCAAGGGTTCCATCAGAAGAGAGATACGATAGGGTAGCAGCCCCTACAAAAAGGCCTTTGCTTCAAGTGATTTAACAAGTACAACAACCTTTCCTACAAGAGTCACAGTGCGTTTTTAAAAAAAATCTAGGTGAAGAGGATTCATTGACTCAGTGGCGGATTGGAATACACAGAGAACGTTTGGTGGTCACTCACGTTTCTCTCCGGGGAACAACAACCATAATCCAAAAACGCTCATGCCGTCTGTAAGACTTTTCACCTCCACCTCCACCTCCGCCATTGCCGGCACCTCCAATGTTATCTCCAATGCCAATGCAAATGCCGACAAGAACAACACCCACACGAACACTATTCAAGATTCCTTTGACACCTATACTATCGAGGAGGAGAGAATCATCAATGTCCTTTCGAGGAAGCTAGAACAGGTGTGTTTTTCACTTGATTCTTATAAAATCACAATGATGGTGTTGACGATTTTGCTATTCTACTTATTCTACCTTCGATCCATACTATTTATCTCACCTACCAATGAACAGCTCCGCGAATCGAAACTTGAAACCCCTCAACCTCTAGACGCCGAGTCGGAGAAGGATCAAGTGAGCAAACTGACTCGTGAGATGGGGGAGTTGAAGAGGGTGAATGGGGAGTTGGAGATGCAGCTGAGGTCGTTGAGGGCCAAGGAGGAGGGGCGGGTGAGTGCGGGTGCGGGATCGAGTAGTAATGGTAATGGGGTGAATGGACATGGTGGGAGTAGTCCTGGCGAGACGGTCCAAAGACACCTCCTTGCGAGCCCAGAGGTGGAGGTGGAGGCGGAACCTGAATCAAGTGTGGAGATGCTCCTCGAAGCGATGAGAAGAGAGAACGAGGAGTTGAGGAATAGACTGGCTGATACTGAGAGAGGGTATATGAGAATTTCGAGATTGAATGAGGTGTATAGGGAAGAGTTGATTGAACATCGGAGGAGGGTGAGTTCCTGATTCACTTTTGTTGCAATCATCTTGTCTTCCATCCTATCAGTAGTACTAATGAGCCGTTCCTTCTTAGTTGGGTCTTGCGGTGGACAACCTTATTGGACTCGCATCCGATCCATCCTCTCAATCGGGACCGTCCCGCAACCAAGCCCAAGCCCGCCATCACCCCTCCAACTCGAACTCAAACTCACAGTATTACCATCACCACTACAACCATTCGCACACGGCCTCGCCATCTTCTTCGACCGCTTCGTCGCCTTCGACGAGCGTATTGCATATTCCGACAATGTATGCGGCCAAGTATCCTCATAGTGGTGGAGTGCCGATGTCTTATGCTTCTTCATCTGCAGCGGCGCTGCCGTCATCGGCGGTTTCTTATTCTCATCTGCATCATCAGAGGAGTAATTTCTACAATCAACCCCAGTCACTTTATCACCAGCACCAGCACCAACAGCAGTCGTATCAGAACGGCACAACGAACGGCGTGCCTATCCCCCGACCTTCTTCGCAAGTATACAGGCCTAAACCATTGCCTCTTCTTTCGAGCGGAAGGCAGGTAGACGGTCCGCTCTCGCTTAACGGGGACGTCATGGAGAGCGCACCTAATTCCGCTTCTCCTTCCGTCGATTATACCTCTGGATCAGGCTCCGTCTCTCCCTTTCCTTTCTCACCCCGATCGTCCATCTCCATGTCCTCCTCCTATCAAGGTCACAGCCACAGCACGAGCACCAACAACAGCCACAATCCCACACACCCAGCCTCCTACGCGAGCGCTGAGACGAACGTGACGAGTCCACCGTCGAGTTTGTCCTTTGCCATGCCGACGTTCGCTGTCCCCTCGAGGGGCCTGTCGTACCCGTCTGTGCCACCCCCTTCATTGTCGAGTAGTTTTGGAAGTGTGAGGGAGGCGAGTGTTTCGCCTGTTGAGCCGTTGAGTAGGAGGGGGTCGATCACGGGTGGGGGTGGGGTTGGTAGTGGAGGAACGAGGAGAGGGAGTTTGAGTGAGAGAAGGAGTCGAGCGGGGAGTTTGAATCAGGGCCAGTTGCCTGAGACGGTGGCGGAGGGAGATTCGGAGTGAGTTGAGAATGGGTGGTTTTGTTCCAGCTCCCTGCAAAAGCCGTAAAAGACGAAGTTATCCTGAAGCGTAAGAGTTTTGTTTTTATTTTTGTTTTTCTTTTCAACATATATTTATTATCATCTGTCCCTTTTCTGCCATTTGTCATTTATGCACGCTTTTTTTTGTTTTTGTTTTTGTACTTCTAGTGTCCTTTACGTATTAATTCACGAATCGGATGGAAAGTGAACCAGATGTCTTTTTTTTCCCTGGTGCTCCCCAATATTTCATATAATATTTACAAATTCCACCTCTAGAGACAATTTGCTCAAGAACGAAGAGGAAACGGATCATATAGAACTTGGGAAGACAAGGGGACCGAAGCCAGCCCGATGCAATCGAAGAAGACGTGATGTTTGTGTAAACGCTCAGAACTCAGCCAAGTGATTGCACACTGCGAGTCGACTGGGTCAAACATTTCTCTAGTTAAGTAAATACAACATCAGTCCAAGGTTCATAAACTTGACCCATCCTGGGGTTCAACGTTCATCATTCAGCTTGCGGCCATGTCTTCTTCAGCGTCTCCCTCCTGAATTGAAGAATTCCTGGCTCCAACTCAAGTTCGGATTTTTAGTGATTCATCCTGTAGTGACCCTCATAAGTGTACTGGTTATGACACCTCATCTTACATTTCGGACAAACGACTGCCATTAATACCCTAAGTCTCCATAACACAAAAAAATTATGATAGAAACACTCACCGCCCTTGCCCGTGGGATCCGGATCAGGAGGAGGGGGAGTGCCACTGAATCGTCTGTATATTTCAGAGATGCTGGCATCTTCATCCCGGCGCCGGAGTTGTTGCGCTAGAAGATTTTATCCAACGTCGCCGATCAGATTCGAACCTATCATCATGTAACCTGTTGAAAGTGATCTCTTACTGCGATGCCCAACAACAGAACCGGGCTGGGGAGGTTGAGGTGTATTCGAAGCTGTTAAGAATATTGGTCATTTTAAACGACATACAACATCATTTCATTTGAAAACGAACCAGGATTTTCGATGGGCATAGCAAAAGCACTACCCAAGAGGATGACGATGCAAGAAAGATAGACGGGGAGTCGCATGGTTGGCAGAAAGACGGGCGTTAAGGGATAAGTATTGAGATCGAGCAAAAAAGATAACACTTCTTAGGCAGAATGACTTGAATCGAGGGGGTGAGGCCAGCTGAGGGACATCATTGGGTTTGCTAGCCCTTTTATACTGCCAGGTTTTGAGAGTAAGGAGATTTGAAACACACAGGAATAGAATGGGTTGTCTTGTTGGACCTCGAAACTGTATATCAGAAAAATTAGAACCCTGTCGGCTAGCCGCTAGCTCGCTGCCTGACTGATGCGAGAAATGTAGCTAGGCAAGTGGGTAGAAAAAGGCCTCAGAATTCAACCTGGCAGTTCGGATGACTTAGTACGGCACCAGACTCGCACTGGATTCAGCCAGTCATTGTGGTCCTATACTGTTGTTGAACGTGGCTTCGACGTAGCAAGACGATAAGAATCTTTGCTTCCATGTCTCGATCAAGCTTGGCAGGGGTCGAATCATCTCCCGTACCATCCCTTCCCATGAGTTTGCTGCGATTTTAGAATGAAACTGTTTTTGCTCAAAAAGTTATATGTACGAAATCCAGCCGTTCCGGTAACTATTTGGGTTAATCGGTCGAGCCAACTTGAACGTCTGGATTTCGAGACTACCATGATGTCGGGAGAGTAAACTTCCTTATTTAGTCCCAGTTGAACAAAAATCCAAAGTATCAAATACAGAAACTTGAAACCACTGGCAATCAAACTCTTGGAAAGGGATACCTTATGACAAGTGACAAGCTAAGCAAGCCAAGCCTGTACCCATGTTGGAATTCAAGTTCTCGATATCGATTGCGTCTCCCCAGCCCTTTGTGTTTTAGGAAAGGAGCCTGGGAAGCAATGTTGACCCACTGGAGATCTCGCCAGAAGGCCAGGCCTTTTCTGGGTATCGTCGTAAGTCGACCGGCCTTCCCCCGCCCTACGACCGAATGAAACATCCAGTCACTCACCTTTCGGCAAGTGAAGTGTGGAGAGAGAACGAGGAGTTGAGGAATTCTAGACTGGCCGTCTCGTCACTGATGTCCAATGTCTACCTGATCAAGGAATTCAGTTGATGTTGGTGGATCTGTTCTGTCTCAGAGGGCAGTTACAAGGGAAGATTGCGACGATAAGCAACTAGGTCAAAACTAGGTAGCGCTCAGGTATAGTGCTATGACTGCCAAAAACTGGTCTGAGTACTCGGGCCCATGTCGACGAGAAGAGATATCAGCAGTGGTGGTTGTGGTTGGCAGCTGAAGTCGATGCAGAAGAGAATTTTAGCAACATTTGACATCTAAATTTCAAGGCACTTTGCGGGCTGAGAACTTCTTGGAATTGAAACGATGCCTGAATCACAGGCGCAGAGCGCTATTAAATGAACTCATCAACGCCTTGTCAACGCCAATAGCTGCATCGGCCGAGGAAAAACTTCTTTACCAACTGCAGCTGCAGGATTGGGTTTATCACAGTGCTGGAAGAGGTGCAAGTAGGTTATTTTTCCTAGTCATGATCCATGAATTTGCTTGCAACTTTACGTGAGACATTGGCGCCGATAGCTCACTAAGTTGAGGGACTTGCAGAAAAGAGGGATATGTTTCAGGAAGGCTAATACGTCATGTTTTGAATGAGGAAACAGCTCTGAGCTGAATTCAGAATTGTGCGGTCCAAGTATATATTCCCAACTCGAATAAAAGTCTAACTGTGCTCCTGCTTCTTCTTCTGACGCACGGACATACCTCCTCCAAAATATTTTCTCTCTCCCGCCTGAGACTCGTTACCTGTGTGCTCGAGGTAATCTTTAGAACTGATCTCTGTGATTGCGGAGAGCACTGGCATGTGGAACACCAGAGATTGCGCACCACTGTGGTCTTCATCATCATCTCTCTCTAATTTACTCTCTGATTCAGACCTGGATTCAAGGTTGGAATCAGATGAGTTCTTCCAGTAAATGGCCATGTACGGTCTAGGCCTGCCATCATAGTCGGTGGTCATGTGGAGGACGACTGGCCGAAGAGTGACGTCAAAGGAGCTGACAAGAGCGCGGTGCAATTGGGCATCAGCCCCTTTCAAGAATTCAGGCAAGATTGAGTTCTTCCGGTAGAGGTGCTGCATCGCAAAAGCAACTTCCTCCTTTCCATCTGCCAATAGACTTGCTATGATGTCGGTAACCTTCGTGACTATTTCGTTGTCTGCAGTGAGTGGGCCTGGGGATTCCTGATAGCGCCTGCGTTTGGACATGTGCTCCATATAATCGAATAATTCACTTTCGTCTTCATTTTCGTCTTTGTTTTTGGCATCGTCATCCTTTTCATTCACCGCCAAGGCCAATTTAGCTCCCCATCCCACAACCTCTATATCGTACTGCAATACAATTCTGATGCCCTTCACCACAGGCTCCACTTTGTGCTCTGTATCGGTGTAGAAGGCGACAGCCTGGAGATTGATATCTCCCCGTTCAGCTTTGGGATGCATATCCACCACCGTCTCGACGCCGTTGCGTCTGAGCTTGAAGTCTCCCCCTTCCCACGACGTATTGAGAGCCAGAAGTAAGGTTGCGTGGTGCTGGTCACTATGAGTTGAATCCATGTGCCAATCAAAGTGCCCTCCTTCCTCGTATACTGCCAGCTTATACAACTTGACGTTGACGGTTTTTCCAAGGAACATGGCAGCAGAAATGTCGTCCTCTGATATCTCGGAGAAGTATTCGTTCGCAAGGGCTATGTTTTGAGCTGGAATTTCCTTTCCATCACGATAGGTGGGGTCCAGGACTGTCGTCTCTCCCCTTCCGAAGGAAGACGCTGTACTTTCTTGCAGAATTAAATTGACGTCAGGTTCATTTAATGTCCCAGCTGGTTTACCAGAAATCGAAATAGCGGAATCGATATCGAATAGCTCGCAAGAAATCCTCGTATACGGAAAGCAACCAAGTCGTGCTAGTGCTGCAGCCAAAGGTCCAGTGGATTTAACTGTCATGCCACCCTCGACGAGTCCGAGTAAGCGTTCCACGCGTTGGAACTTCAGCAGCTCATGTTCTGAGATCGTCATTGTTGTTGGAGAAGGTTTAAGGCAGAAGAATGTGAGACTCTGTGAGACCTCATGAAAAAAGGCCGAGACATAGTTGCTCAGCAGAACATGTGCTCTGACGAGTCAATCCAGTAGACATAAGGTGGGTACGAGGACGAGGCATTTTGAGCAGAGAGTTCTAAGAGTAGGTCGTCCAGGATCTCAGGGTTACTATCAAAAAGAAGCGGAATATCAAGGCGACGACGGAGATTGATCGACCAAGAGGACTCGAATCGAAATCCAACGGATCCTCCATCCCGTCATCACTATCCTCAGGCCCATCTTCTTCCCTCTCTTTCTCAGCTTGGATCCACAAACTTTAGCTTCGACCCAGGAGGCGCAATCTGCCCAACAGCACTTTTATTCCCCTTATAACTCGCATTCCCTCCGTCTCCTTGACATAACTGAAGATTCGTCGTCGTTCCCGTTTTCGTTTCCGTCCGAAGTGTTGGGAGGCATATGAACATCCCAGGTCGTCTTCAGGTCATTTTTTGCCTATGAAGAAAGGGGGGCGCACAAGCATGCTGTCACGAAAACGACAATGACGTCGAGGTCTGCATCGTCAGGTGTCTCGTCTCATCACTATCTGGTTTCGACTCCATATGCGCCGTTGGCTCCGTCACCTGTACAGCAGCTTGCTCTAACTTTCAAGTGCTGATTCTGGGGTTTTCGACTTAACATTTGAGAAGCCGTACCCTCCGCCGCGCTAGACGATACAGGTTGAACGATAGTGGAGAACCAGAATCCAGTAAGGCCACGGCGTGTGCGGATGACAGGGTGGTATGGTGAAGATGACGAAAGAATGATGGAGACAAATTGTTAGCACATGTCGAAGAAAATGTTTATGCAGCATACAAGGAGGTTGTTGCGCAAAAATGTGCAAAAATGTGCAAAATAACCTAGGCCATATCGAAACAAAATACCTAACGCGATTTAGAACTTCAGGAATTGTGGAGAAATGACGAAGAACTTACTAGATCCAATAGGCAAAATGCATGAAATTATTCTCTCCGTCTGAGATTTTATTTAATATATAGTAAATTGAAGTACACGAATCTTGCGGATTTGATAGGCGCCTGTCATTCCAGTTCTGGACACCGTACTATGTGGTAAAAAATGACTAAAATGACAAATAAATCTCAGGTGTAGAAGCCAGGTTGACAATACAAAGTCCAATTTTCAGGGATGAGGGCAGGCCCAAATAAGACGGTATCAGCTGCAGGGTGTTCACATACATGAGTTTCAATTATCAACC
>QDKV01004902.1_pt1 | contig 18403 bp, 18 predicted proteins | sample 1861101 | NCBI WGS metagenome assembly QDKV01 (sample SAMN04275158, study PRJNA302643) | Fungus metagenome, whole genome shotgun sequencing project. | isolation source: fruitbody | host: Mallocybe terrigena | place: Sweden | collected 2013 | reverse complement strand
TGTCAGGCTCACCAGTCTCGGCAGACGAAAGTAGATCCAATTATTGGATATATCTGTCTAATTTTCCTTGTCACCACAAGCTTCCGAAAAATGCAGAGAAGGATACCTTGACCATGTTGCAGCTGATGATAGTTCGTAAGCACATTTCACAGGAACCATATACATACATCTTTATTTCTTGACCAGAGAATCTTGCCGACTCGGAAGGCGTGGCTAGCACACCATTCTCAATGCCAGATATCCAGCGATACATCGATTTCCTAACATACTTGAGGTTTCCTATGATGATGTACCCAGTGCCAAAGGTTTTATCATCAGCAACATCATTGCCAATTTTTGTGCGTCTTTCGCTTTAGTCCCCACTCCTGGACCTTACATTACCACAGATGAAAGTCAACTTCAACCTGCCATAACGACTCATGCTGATACCAATCGGTGGAAGATGGTCATCATTTTTGCTTGCTGGGGCATGCCCCCTAGTTACGTACGACGCTTTGATGCTGCATACGACATGTACGGACGAACGCTTCAACCAGATGCGTGGAAATCATTTCTGGACGTAGTGAGATGAGAACGGGCGGCTGCAAATGTCTTGGTAAGTAGCCGCCTATTTCATGTGCCGAATAATGTTGATAATGACTTGCTAGTCAGGTTTGCTGCTAGCGTATGGCTTTCCCTCTTTTCGGCTGATGTGCAAACACTATTTAGACTGTGTCTACCTAGATCTTCGGTTGCATTTCTTGCCATACAAAACCTAGTGGGCTCTCGCTCGGGTGTGTCGTCATGGGCTTCAATAGTGGACTTGACGAGAAACTGTCCCAGCTACAGTACATCGAGCTTCCTAATCCTTCGTACGTCAGCTATTTTTCATTCCTCCAGTAAAACCTGGATTAGTTTCACAGGAAGAGAAACTCACAAGTGACAGAGATCAGTCGCGCTATGGAACAACATTACACGATGTTGTTATCGTCCGTCCTCTGCTTCTATCTGGCGTTGTTGGGATTCACATCGTATAGCATTTATGCTAGCGTGTTCGTGGCAAAGTCTTTTACGATCCGATATGCCTTTTATGTGATGGCTCTCAGCGGTTTACTAATCACAATGGGGTTCATTCTGCGTTGGAACAGACAATTTTCGCAATAATGGTGCAGCCCCTCCTGTATGATAGTCCGAATAATCTGCTCTCAATCATATGTTTTATATATTCCAATCATACCGAATGTAAGGACTTGCTCAAGGGTTAACAGAAATCACAAGTGGCAGTTAAATATATGAGGCGGATTTCTTATAATGTCATATCCCTGAGATGTCCATCCGAATCACTTGTTCGAGTATGCTGCCATTGTTGCAAAAGTTCTGGTATTCGACTTCACGTTCCTCGTCTGTGAGTTCGTCAGGTCCCTTGTAATAGAAACGGCGGAGCTTCGAATTTCGGATAGATGCACAATTTTTGTAGAAGTCATTCTTCTAATCTTATGTACGAATGGAATCCAATCTCCTCCAAATTCGGGCATCAAGCGCAATACTGACCCAAACTCTAGGGAATTACCCAAAGGTTCAATACTTCTGCCAAGAGTTTTTTGATACCTTGTATGGAAGGTTTTAGCTAGAAATGATCATGCATCTTGTTCCGCTTGGCTTTGGAAATTGGCACGGAACTTCCCATTTTCTGTTTCATACCATAGTGCGCTTCCACTATTTGAAGTCATTTGGCCAATGTTCAGATTCGGTAAGTCGTTGGGCAGAACAACTGCTTCTAACTTTAGGTTTACTGAGCAACAGAGTTCGAGACTTGGCTGCTATACTACTTGACTGCTCCTTTCTCTGGCACGGACGCATGAATACTGAGGGGTTCCGAAGGATGAGAGCAGGTCGAGAAAGGACTGGACTTGAGCGCACTCACCTCATTAGAGTGCATCTTTCTTCTCCCAAGCTGTAACCTGCCCAATCTCATGCCTTACTTGCAGCCACTCCCCATCCTCGTTCCTACCATAGACGTATCTGACTTCGATCAGCTGCATTCTTCCAAAGTCAATCAATTTGGTCTCCACCCCGTCCTCCGTCTCCTTTAGCTCATGAATATCTACTCTGACGTTCGGAACTTCCCAGTGCTCTTGATAATTCCTCTTCAGCTGCTCAAAATCTTTCGGATTCTGAGCATCTATTGCCAGCTTCCCACGGACGAAGATCTGGAGAGATGGCGAAAGACAGGCTATAATGCCTTCAATAGAATGCGCGTTAAATTGAGCGAGGTATTGCTCGTATAATGCTTTGAATGATGGGGGTAGCGATGAGGCCATGACTGTAAAGCGGAATGGTTTGTGGTTTTGCGGGCTGCTCAGGTCTTAAATATACCCCCCCCCACAATCATATCAAAGCACTCGGGTCCGAGTCTCTTCCGGCTCCGACTTTCGATGATAAGCTAACTTTAGGAATTCTGACATATGTCAAACAAGAGTAACCCATGATCTCCCATCTCGCTCCGTTTTGGATGGTTTTGGGTTAAGGAGGATAGTCTATCGGGGCATGCGTAGTCTCCGATGAGAGGCCCGAGGTTCTTGTGTTCCCTTCCACATTCCTTGATCCACTCTATTACGCCAACGGAGAAGCATGGCATTCTGTGGCAATGTATGAGGAATTCGTAGTAGACCGAGACGCTACATCAAGTCCAGGTTTGTCCGTCTTTTCTGGCAAGATTCCGCACCCAAGTCACGTAATTGTAACGGCCGCCATCTCAAAACTGTAAGTCGACTTGCACTTCATAGTTATTGACATGTCAGAATTACTATACATTCTCATGTATTTCTGCTGTACCTATCCTGCATTACCTTTTATACATGGTCATAAATTCTGAGCCCATAATACATTAGTTGTGAATAATACATTGATTTGGATGCATTAGTAAATTCTGGAATTTGCTATAGAAGGTACACGTGCTGTGCGCGCTTTATAGGAAGGGACCTGAGCTATATATAAAGGGACCTGAGCTATATATAACGGGACCTGAGCTATAAACAGCTACATAGCCACTCCAGATGTGATTCAGTCGTTAGCGTTTCTGGCGGGAATTGTGACGAATACACAACTTTTATAATTCTATATATTCGTTGGTCACTTTGGCTGATGCAAGAGCAATCTACGTCAACGTGCTCTAGTATGTCTGGTTCATCTCCCAAGACTTAGACAGAGTACCCCGAATCTGAAATAGGTACGGTTCATGAATCACTCATGGTGGCACACAAGTTACAAATACACTAGCCATTCAAAAGATCGACACCGAACCTTCCTTGCCTGTTCCATGATTCTTTGATGACTCTGGACTTGTATCATCTCCACAAATCCATAAATACTAAAACAGAGATGAAAAATTTATAGCGCACCTGTAATTTCTGCAATAGCTCCAGGTGTTTGCCTTAGTGCATACCAAGCCCCTCTCCTGATTCCTTCTTCTACCTCATATCCAAGTAGCCCACTCCCAAAAACAAAATTTGAGAGATGATCAACAATTCCAGAAGTAGCTATTTCATTGGAAAGGGCAATGTATAATGTGGTCCAGATATGTGAGTTGCGTGTAATGTGCGTAAGTTTTCCGTTAGATGCACGCGTAATTGCATCGAGGTACGCCCTGCGGTAAATTGCGAGTTCAGCAGGCGAGTCATACGCAGCATTATCTTCTGGAGAGGCATCTTTGGACCAACCATAGAAGAGCGGGTCCCAATCTACCGTGAGCCACATAGGATATGCTGCTGCAGCACCCTGTCGGGAACGAATGTCCACATTATCCCAGTCAATGATTCCAGTAATAGTACCGTCGTCATCTACAAGCACATTCTGGGAGTCAAAGTCGGGGTGCGACAAAACGAAGGGAGGTCCCTCTAGTGTGCTGTCGGTGAGAGAAGAAAGGAATAATTGAAGTACTGCTAGCATAGGCGAATCGGAGGCGTGTCGTCTGATGGACAATAGGGAAGACAGGAACGAATGGGCAGAGTCAAAGGGACCAAAAGGAATCAGAGTGTCCGGTTCTTTAAAACCTTGGATGTCTCTCATTAATGCAGACCCGTCAGGGAATGGTACAACACGATACACTTCAGAGGAGGCATCCAAATCAAGACGACCAATCTGAGCAAACTCGAGTGCCGCAAGCTCTGTCATCCAACCTGCGATCTGCTCGAATATTCTTTTCCGCTTGAGGTCTGAGATCCAGTTTTTGTCGTTCCAAACTTTCGAAAGATTCTTCCCCGGCAAGAAGTCCATAATGACAAAGGGGTATGAGAGAATGTTGTGGGAATCAAGGGACCAGTAGTGAATACGGGGTACTGGTATGGAAGTCTTGGATGATATGAAGCGCTGGGTGACGATGTCGAGGCAGAAGGAGCGTAAGCGGGAGGGGCTAAAGACGTTACCTGAGGCAGGCAACCGGATAGCCCACTTAATTCCATCAGAAAAGATAAGCTCGTACACGATATTAAAGGATCCCATCCGTGGTGGAGTGGAAACTACGCATGAAGTTTCTGGAAGAAGGTCATTGTAGAGCTTTCGACGAGTTGTGAGTGCTAGCTCTCGAAGAAGCAGGGGGTTGATGGAGGCGATGATCGCAGGGAATTCCTCGTCTCCTCCCTCCATAGACTCTTCATTAAGAGTGTCTGGTGATTGTTGCTTCATCATTAGGTCTAGAGTCAAATAAATGAGATCTTCAGACGTCGATGGACAATCCGTTGAGATAACCAAACCTCCATCGTCGCTCTCAATCGGGACATTGCAAATTTCTACTAGGTTCAGAATCACCACGCAGGTCGAGGCTAGATGAGTTCAAAAACGGAGAAGGCGTCAAAGCGTCTGCAAGAGAGTTCTGTTTGAAGTCAAGGCTACACCCTGAGTCTCGAAAGGTAAAACCTGTCGAATTACTTCATTCGATTGGTTATTTACGATCACTGCCGACTTGTTTGGTGCGAGCTTGCCACGGCCATTTTCTTTCAGACAACTCGCCATGCTCAAGCGCATTCTAGGGTTGCCACTCCCGAGTCAACGGGTTTAATCGCTTTCTACGGCCATTCAGTCGCGTTCTATGGCTACCACTCACGCTGCTTCACTGCGTTCTACGGCTGCCACTCGCCGTGCTTCATCACATTCTACAGTTGCCACTCGCGGCGCTTGGTCATCTTCCACGGCTACCACTCGCTGTGCTCGACGGCATTTTAGCGTGGGCACTCGCTATGCTCGATGGCGTTCTGGCCGGCTGTGGTTAACTGGCGTCCTCTACTCGGAATAAGGCTGGATCATAATTGCGATCTGAGAAGAGACGACCTTATCGATATAATTGCCAAACACAACATGGAGACTAGCAATGGTGCACAAAATCAATATTTTCTAAGTAATCACTCCCGTAAAACTAAAGAATGGCAAGAACAACAAAGAAGGGTTATAATAGAACTAGATAAGTAGAAATGCGAATCGTGGAATTCTAGAATGACAGTGGCTTGAATGGAGGTAATACTCTATCTCGAGAGTTTTGAGACTCTGAAAAACAAGTTTGTTAAAGGAAAAGATGGAGATTTAAGTTCAGAAAGTCGAATATGATCCAAAATAAATTAGCGTGGTGGCAGCTTGAATCAGAAATAAGATACGAGTAGATTACATCGCATGAAATGGGGAAGACAAAGATTTTGCAAGGTCATTGGCGTCTTGATTGCCACCGAACTCGACCTGCCGAGTTTGCAATGTGCTACCTGGCAGAGCAATAGGAAGTTCATCGGCATGATATTTTTTTGAAGGTGAGGATGCTCGCGACAGAGACGATGATCTTGAGAGAGATCGAGTATCCTTTGGTTCGAACTTATCGAAGTAGGAATCGAGAATGGAATTAGGGTCGACGTATTCGGAGAGTAGATTCTTCGGCGGTGCAGGGAAATCGGATAAACCTGACAAATCTGATGTAGTCACGCAACTGCTCCTGGTAACCTGGGTTAAAGGACGCTGTGAAATCGAACCCTCAGAACCAAAGCCCGGGATGCTTAAAGTGTTAAAATCATCACGGCCGTGGTCCGACAGCCAAACAGAAACGTTGGGTCTGAGTGTGGTCGGCACTCCTCGACTATTGTTGTTCCCATTCTCGCTGTCATGCCCGAAGACAGTTTCACAGTTGAAGGAGGAACGATGTCCAGGATTAATAACAGGGGGTGTAGCAGCCGATTCTACCATTCCTAGACGCATCATTGCTATAACGGATATAGTGAGTAGATAGGAGGAAGAGATACACAAGGCTACGGACCTGTGTCATCCTCTTCTACATTCTCGTTTATGGACGAAGCCTGCAAACTCTGTACATCTTCTAACAAACTGATTTCGGATTGAAACACATGAATCGATTGACCCGGGTTGGTTTCCACAGGGGATTCAGCTCGGGGCATCTCCTCGAGCACGAATCGCAAATTATCACCTGTCCACAGACTAGATGGGTCGGAATGGTGGGGAGCGCCAAGGGAACGACTACGGGAGTGAGTGCTGTCAGCAAGTGATACGAATGCTTCATATTCCTGATCGAGCTGCCTGGCAAGAGAGGTAAGACTGCTACCTGTTCGGCGATTTCGGATAGCGACATCCCAAGACATACCCAAATTCGGGGTGTGTGGGCTATCGGGTAACAATATTTCGCGCGGTTTACGGCTGTCACTGTTGGCATCTGGACGGTAGAATAAATCTCGGAAGGACTCGAGATCATTAGGACTACCCAAGGGCCGGGATTGCGGTGGGGAGCCTTCGGAAGTTACAGAAGGTGAAGCTGATTCCGAGCGATGAGGAGAATGTGAGAAGGCTGTAGTATGTTCGACAGGTGGGTCCGATACATTCTCAAAAACGACGGGCAATAGCGCTTCACTTCGCAAAAGATTGTCCTGGCTTGGGAGTAAGGGAGCTTTGTGGTCATTGTCCATTCCAACAAAACCGGTGGTTTGAGTCGTCCCGTGCATTTCAGCGTGAATAAGTGCCTCCGCTACCCCCGCTGTATCATGGATTGACTTCACCCTCTCTTCCGCGTTTCCATGCCATGGTCTCTGATAACCTACGTTGGTCCCCTCGACGCCAATTGTTTCCGAAATATATGGCGAGTATTGTAGATCCTCTGGTAAGATCTCCCTTAGCACTCCTGGTGAAAGCTGTGCCCACATCTTGGACGGGTGGGGTTTTCCATCTTCTGAGCGATATTGGGCTATCAGACCATTCGAATTCAGATAGCTATCCCTAATTAAGCTGGTTGCACGTCGGCGGGACTTAACAGCAGCGCTGGCATAGGGATGTGTCGGGGGTTCATAACTCGCCGGAATAGAGGGGATAGCTTTGCTTGCCGAGGAAGCTGGAGGGATAATCGGGGAGTGGAAACCGTGTGGTTCTACGTGTCGCGCAATCGCAGACTTTCCCGAAGGAAAAGCCATTTGGTCGAAAGGTACACCCCCTTGGGCATAAGGGTGGGTTCTGGCATTTGCCGCTGGAGAAGTCCCTGTTGGCATCAATGCATCCAGGCCAGCACTATCGCGCGCTTCGTAAGGAGGGGTAACAGGTGCTTTAATCCTTGCCTCGTTCCCTGTCGGTGAAACAGATGCATGCTGACCAGGATGATTCGTTGAATGAGACACAGGGAGTCTCTTATCTACGGGAATATAAGCTGGGTCTGCAAGCCGGATGACCTTTGTTCCCTGACGTTTGAGTGCTCCTTCCAAGTCTGGTGCAGTTGCAAGATTCGGCACACTGGCACTGGGAGTCATGGCCACATTTTGATTGCCCAAACATGCCTGAGCAGCGAGGTACTCGATGCTACTTTGATGGTGGTGACCACCTCTTCTTTGGGTGCCCCTATCTGGTAATTCACCAGCTCCTCTGTCTGCAATTCTCTTCATGGTGGCCCTTCCGCTCTGCGTCAAAGATTTGGTACGAGTTCGTGAGAGACTTCGTGCATGTTTGTTCCCGAAAGAGTTGATGGCAAGCACTTGCCATGCTTGTCGCTCTTCCTCAAGGAGACGACCTTCTGCGAGTACACTATAATACAGAATTGACCTCGATTGACAAAAGGAAGGGAAGAACAAGAAAACTTACTGATCTAAGGATGGCGGTGGTGTAGGAAACACAAATTCACCACGAACAAATTTGCTGGGTCCTGCTTCGGCAATCAACGGTTTTCTATGCTGTACTGCCACCTTTTCATCCACTGCATTGATCTCTACCGGCAACTCATTTGGGACTCTTGCCCTCTGCACCTCCATACCCATCCTGTGTCTCTGTCCCAAATCGATCAAACTTCTGGAATGCGCCAAAACTCTGGACGCGACGCCCGGTTCCCTCTGTTTCTGTTCATGCGAACTCCCGATCCCAACGCAACTTCTATCCTGCAAAAGCTGTTGGTTTTCGAGAATTTGAGTCTCAACCCCATTCAAAATTTCAACATCCCATTCGCCGCCCAAAGGTGAACCAGGCGGACTGACGATCCGGTTACTCCCTCTCCGAATAGGAAGTACAAGAGAGCCTTCTGCAGCGACCGTGTCTTCTACTAGCAGCTCAGAGGCGCTGATCTCATCATGCTTGATTTTCAACCTCGGTCGGGGAAACAATAATGCATCACACCACGTCTCGGCGGATAACCACCTATCCTTGCCTTTCGGAAGCGGTCTGGGTTGATGTGGAACAAGAACTGGCGGCGGCGCCTGTCGGAAACTCTTTGAAAAGCGAGTAGCATAATTGACGACTTGAGATGAACGTAAATCAGGCGTGGATTTAGAATTTTTGAGCTTCTTTTCTGTTGGGCGTGTCCGTAATCCGATCCCAACACCTTCAACATCACTGGTCATTAATTCAGGCGCTAATAACCGTTCATTAGTGTCAGCGGAAGGGTTTACTATAATTCGTGGACTCACGCGAGGGGGATGAAGCTCCCGTAGAGATAGAATTTTGTCCATACGCATGTCGTGTATAACCAGGTTGAGTTTGGTTGTAAGGGTGTCTCTGATGTTGGAAAATGGGCGGATACTGTACTGTCGCAACCAGGGGTGAAGGAGGAGTAGGGGGTATCCTTCCTTCAACAGCCTGCCCATCGTCAAGGCGATTTTGGTGAGAATAAGGCCATGCGTAAGGATGTCCCTCCCTTGAATTTTGACGCGGGGCGCGCGAAAGACCATGATCTGGTTGTCCATGTTGCGAAACATCCAGACTTGACGGTAGTTGTTGAACCTCCTGCGGACATTTCTGGTATTGTTGAATTGTTCTAATGACTTGTCGACCAGTAAGATAAGGATGTCTCTTAGTTTCCGCGTCGACCTCGTCCGACTCCAGCATCGAATAAAATGAGTTGTAATAGTTGTGGTATTGGTCGTCATCCGCCAGCGAAATAGTTCCGTCCACTTTGCTACATTGTTCACGTTTCTTCGTAGTAGAGTTCGAAAGAGAAACGCTCGTAGGAGTAGGGTGTTGACGCCGATTAGCCTGAGCAAGAGTCAGCAACACCATAATGTGTTAGTGAGTTATGGTACCTGATCCTTTTCCTTAAAGGCAGAAGAACCCTGTCTCGAACGGCGAGAGGTGGAGTCGAGACTGTCCCTTCTCTTATCCCTACTGCTACCAAAGGTCCTTGCGGGTGACCCCGACCTCATCTTCGCACCAAAAGTGAAGATGGAAGCAAAGCTTATTCTGCGCGCATCTTTCGATGCACGTCCGTGAGGCACAGGAGACTCGCCAACACCGCCAGACACCCCGTCCGACGAAACGTACTCAGGAATTGCGTGGGAGCCGCCAGTAGAGACTGTTGAACGACGATACGCTGCTATAGATTTGCCAGGGGGAGGTCAGGAAATGCCTCGTAGTCAGCTAAGTGCCTCTCACTTTTTGCTCTCTCCCGCTCTTTAAATGCCCCGCTATAACGTCCAATCCCAGCTGCACTATTCCAATCGTCATCGAATACACCATGGGCACCATATTTCATCTTAGCACCTCCCATAAAGTTAGCCTGGAGTCCTGTTTGACTATGCGGGTATATCTTTTCCTCAACATCCCCATTCTCACTTAGGTCAAGCTTATCGTCCTTAAAACGGAGCGGTATGGGATCACCCCAGCTGTCCCTTTGCTTCCGTTTCCAAACCGTGGTGTCACAAGGGGGAGCTTCGTAAGGGCCGTTGTAAGGTATATACCACTCGTCGTCGTGGTCATCTGCACTAAAATGCTTTTTCTCTGTAGAGGCATAGTTGCCCAAAACCGAGGAAAGGCCTTGGCTGAACATAAAAACTCGGAGCGTCGAAGGAATCGATAGAAATAAAAAAAATAACGGAAACTATAACCTGAACGGGGAATCGACCCTGCTAATCGATGAGGTCAAACAAAGATATTGTTTAAAGATTAATACTCACTAAATTTAATAAATTAAGACGAAACCCGCTTGGAAGTGTGACAAAACGTGAATGTTTAAATGATTTATGTTTACCCACGGCCAAGGGACACATTTCCCCTTCAGGAACGAAACTTAACAAAACGTAACATGAAATGAAGACTTGGGCCTCAGATCGTGAAAAATGTATGCAGGCAGGAGAAGAATGAGAGAGCAAGACGGAGTAGTAGCTCGAGCTCGGAGAGGAAACTTGAAAACTTTATGTTAAGTTGACTCTTGCCATTTATCCTTCCTAGTAACTAACAGTAATGTGGCAGCATTGATCAATGATCCTTCGAGTAATTTGTTGTCTAAGAAGGCGCATTTATTTGCATATTTCTTCACCGATCTGTAGTATGAGCTGTCCCTCAGAAAATCCGGCAGAATACTATGGGAGTGTCCTCAAGATGAAGTATTGTACGTCGCAAATAAATTGCCAAGTTGTTATTCTGGATTTTAATTGTGAAATCCGGGTTTCTACCAGTATGGTCCGTGCTTAGCTACTATAACTGTTCCTGGTGGCAAATTTCCCCAGCTGGAAATCATTCTGGTCCACCCACCGGACTCATGCGTCGTCGCTAAGTGTACATTCCTTTTTTGTTTTTCCGTTGCTCAATCATCCAGAGATGGTATATGTCCAAAAAAAATGCGACAATGCAATCCGTACTTTTGACTAAAAATGTCGATGAAGAATCGCTTTGACCCTGAAAACCCTCCAGAGGAAGTAAAAACACTTGCGCTTGGGGGGATTGGTGTCGGATGTGGTAAATGGCTCTGCAGGTGAAGAAGAGGCGCAGAACCAATCGAACTTTTTTCAATGGTATAAGTTCGTCGAAGTTTTGAGTGGTGACAGTATCAATCCCCGCCCACCGCTCCTTTTTCGAGATTCCGTAAACCTACGGGAAAGCGCCCATTTTACCTAGCCCCTATATTTCAGCGAAAATGCCGCGCGTATCGATTAATGTGAGTTAAATTACCATCAAGCCATTGCACATTTAGATAACTAATCGATGCATAGGACTCCGAGAAACGTCACATTTGCCGAGAAGGGTGCTATGCATCCTTCGTAAGAAAGACAGATAGAGACCGACACGAGAAGGTTCACAAACCGTATGACGAACGGTATGTCTTAAATCCTGAACCCCTAAAGCACGCACTAAAATCGTCGAATTCACTGATAGCGAATTCGCTTGCGGCATCGAAGGCTGTAACTTCAGAGCAAATCAAAACAATGGACTGAAATGCCACATTTCGAGTGTTCAGTGAGTCTCGAATTCTATAATCTCTATCTATAGATTGCTCATCACTGTCTATCGCACTTCCAGTATGAAGTCCAGGATATCGTGCCCATTTCCGGGTTGCAATGAGGATTATTCTGATCCGAGTTCTCTAACTCGACATAAAAAGAAACACCACCCCGGAAGTTGTCCCCCGGATGGACCAAAACGCATTGTGGAGCTTTCTGGGTCGTCGTCGTCGTCGTCGTCTTCGCGACATGCAACGATGATAAACACTCGTTCTGAAGTTCCTCGTCGTTCTAACGTCTGTTGTGCTTGTCATGTCAAGCTGGAAAGCGCCACTTCGGACTCGTTAGGTCACAGCGTCCTTCACACCAAATCTTCTTCTGTCACGAAAACCGATCTTTCAAGTCTCTGCTTCCCCGACGCCACGTTACAAGCCTTCACACCCACTTTCGACCTCGAAAGTCAGCTGCTGAATGCAGTACCCGATTTTCATATGAACCACGACATCCCTACCGTCGCACCTTTGAAACCAAACCACTTTGTGCCACATAGCAGCGTGAATCCTTCGTCTTCAAATGACCTATTGCTCTGCAAAAGCGTTTTCGAAACCAATCCTTCTATGTCTCAATACGCCGCTGACTACAACACGACTCCACAAACGTCGCGTTCTGTGTCGAATTATTCACATCCCACTGCCATGGGTTCCGTAGTTACCCCGAGGTCGATCAACGCTGGTAGCACTGCCTCTTCCTTTGCAGTTGTACAACCCTCCTACGATATTCCTAACTATGATGCCAATTTCAACCATATGCATCCAGGACCTTCTACCAACCTCTCGCAGATGCAGGGGCAATATAGAATTAACATCCCTCAACTTGATTTCGATTACTCCTCTTACAGTCATTGGCTTTCTGATGCAGAATTAAATGCCGAGGGGATGTTTTCTTTGTAACGGCATTTTCCTTCTTCCTTTCCTTTCACATTTTACTTATTACCAGCATACCATTTCTCGTATTCTCTTTATACCACTCAAGGTACTCTCGGCCGGACAACAACTGGACAATTTTTACTATACTATGTAGATTAAGTTTCCTTCGCATATGTTTTTATATCACTAGAACTCGCCACTTTCAGAATCGAAATTGTTTGCAGGCAACAATACTACTACAAAGATCCTATTGGGTCAAGGACGAGTATATTACACCAAACTTTGTGAAAGATAAAAGCTCTAAAGAGACAGAAAAGGTGCTTCTATCACACTCTTCTGCTGAACTTGATACAGCTTCCCAATTCCTGGAGCAGGAACCGAACTTTCCTTCCTGCCAATATACATCAAATTCATATCTCGACCCATGCTCCCCAGAACCAACAATATCCGACTTTGGACATGTGTGTATGCCCCCTGATTGCGCGGCTCCTCCTGCAACCAGGCGAACTCCTTCGCATTCGGGTAAAGTAACAAAGCCCGTTCTAATTCCTTGAATGGGAACGGAGACAGTTCCTCAATCCTCACCAAGGCAACAGTATCATTCAAATTTCGAGCTTGGCGTTCTTTGATAAGTTCGTAATAAACCTTTCCAGAAAGCATAACAACCCGCTTTGCCTTGGATTTATCAGTAAGTGGATCGACAAGAACAGGATCGAATTTTGTCCCTGGTTCGATATCAGCGAGACTGGACGATGCAGCCTGGATAAAAAGAATTAAGTGTGATAGCTGAAAAAATTACATCACGGCGTACCGATAGTCTGAGGAGGCCTTTGGGAGACGCAATAACCAGAGGCTTCCTGTAATTTCGCAACATTTGTCTCCTCAACAAATGGAAATATTGAGCAGCTGTGGTTGGAAAGGCGACATGCATGTTGATATTGGTAGGACCCGAATGTACATCAAATGGGTCATTGGTGAGCTATCAGGTGTCTCAGTGAAATGAATAAAGAAATACGGGGGAGATAAATCAAGCATACTTGAAGCATTCTCTCAATTCGTGAAGATGAATGCTCGGGCCCAGCTCCATCGAGACCATGAGGAAGCATTAAGACGATACCACTTTGTTTCAGCCACTTTGCTGCCCAAAAAAATGAGTTGAATCTACACCAGATCAACCCGAAATACAACGTACTTTCTCCTGATGAAACAAAGGTATCGATAATCACCTGGGCACCATTGAAAAAATCACCAAACTATACACGAGACCTTCAGTAACTTCAAAGCCATCACAAAAGTCAAAAAAGAAACCTGAGCCTCCCAAATCGGCAGTAAGTTGGGCCTTTCCCAACTCGCACCATATTCGAACTTTGGCAAAGCAAGTCAGTAAACCAGCTGAACACAATAATTAAGGAGGAAAATTACGCCAAGAACTGCCATTTCACTCAAAGAACTATTTGCCAACTCTAGCTTTCCATCCGCCTTCAATTCGTCATTCAGAGGGACAATCACTCCCTCCGTCTGCTGGTCCACAAACATCGCATGGCGATGGCTGAAGGTTCCTCTCCCAACGTCTTGTCCTGAGATACGGATATCAATACCTTCAAGCATCAGAGAACCAAATGTGAGAGCCTATGATCACATGAAGATGAATGGTTTGCTAATTGTATCGGCACAGGAAGCCACACCTCAGCAGTCGCGAAGTCAATCCCCTTTCCGCTCTCGATGCTCTGCAAGCGGTTTTTAACATGTCTATGAAGCTTTGAATGAATCTCCTGAAAAAGAACTCTACCATTGGATTTCAATTATTTAACAGGGACAAGATATAGCACCCACGAATCCTTCAGGTATAGCCACGCTCGCCTTTCCCACTCTCTCCAAAATCGGCTGATCAACACCCGTTTCTGGACGATGATTAGATTCCTTGCTATTTGGCCAGACAATACCATTCCAGTGTCCTTTCAACATGAAGGTTGTAGGAACGTAGGAAGGTGCACTCGCGAGCTCAGATTCGAGATATGACTTGTACGAATTTCTAACGTCTGAAACCTCTTCAGCTGTAAGTACGCCTTCGGACTGCAGCAACATGTAAACCAAGTATCTCGGATAGACAAAGTTCACATACGATGAGCTTGTTTTCATAAAGCTTGGGAATAGACTTCCTCGCAGTGATTTTCTCGTACATGAGGGGACTCGTTATGTTGGGAATATCAAGCTCATTATGCCTTCAACGACAGAATCAGTTGGCTTATTGATATTTAAGTGCAAGTCTGTAACTGCTCACCCCCTAAAAATTTGGTAAATTCAAGAATGAAATGACAATGTTATAAAATCAACCTTACCATCGTCTATAAACGAGAAGGTCGACGATGACGTCTTTCCTGAAGTAGTGTCGATATCTGAACGCAATGTCCAAAGCTCTTGCAACGTCTCGAAAGTCGACCTCTGTTAAGCAAAATGAGAATGATTAAAGGACGTTTTGAATTCACCTTCAGGGTGATCTCCATTGACATGAAGTACAGGTGCATTAATCATCTTTCCAATGTCAGAACAATAAAAGGAAGACCGAGCATTTGAGGCGGGCGTAGTGTATCCAATGCTGATGGATAAGGTTGTTAACCAATTTTTTGTCAACTCTGGACAACACACTTATTACTAGATGTGCCGAGTCAGATACATTAAACATGAACGATCACAATAAAACATACTCAACAACCAAATGGACACTTCCTCCGCTTGTAAAGTGGGGTAAATTACCTTTGTGAATAGACATGAGATCGCAAGTTCCAATCGGGCCGAATTCTATAACGTCGACTTACTCAGACCTAGGCTTTCCATCACCACCCCTTGGCCAGTGAAACTCGCGTCGCCATGTATCTGAACACACATCACTCTATCGCCAAGCTGGCATTCCTTTGGCGATGTTTTTAAAAGCGAGAATTGCTTCGCACGTGTCTTGCCTAGAGCAACAGGATTGACTGCCTCTGCAGAACATTCCTGGTGTCAGTATGGGGTGCGTCTACAGATTTCTTAAAGATCTAACCTAGGTGAGACGGATTTGGTTGAAGGGACACTTTCAAATCCTTCTTGCCACCTTCGTACGACAATGTGGGCGAAGCGGCTATTTGAAAGAAAAAAAATGAGCCCAAACGAAGCGTAGTTGGATTATAGGAGGGAAAGTACCCAGGTGACTCAAGACGTCTCCCTCAGCTCCAAGTTCCTCGGGTATTTCGTAGCCGCCTTTGATCTTGTGGAAAAGGCCCGCAGGGGAATACCGGAGAAGGTCAGTCAGAAGATTGAGTCGACCTCGATGAGGCATGGCTGCAAAGGAGAAAGCGGTGAAAGATCGTCCTTGGGGATCAATATTATAATACGAACCAAGGATAACATGTTGGATGCCCGCTGATTGACGACAGTTACGATAAATTCTTCCAATATCAAATATAAATTGAAGCTTACCAACAGCGGCTGCAGCGAATAAAAAATCAAGAGCAGGGAGCATAGATTCCCCGCCCTCAAGACCATACTATGAAAAGCGTCACCTTGCTGTCAAAATACCATACGAATAGGCACACGAACGCGCTTCAAATTAGGGAACTTGAGCTGTAGAAAGTTGTCAAAAACTTCGCTACGGGCTAGAAGTCCATGTATATGCCGTTTCTGCGCGTGGTCCACATATAAAAGGGGTGTGTCTTCTGGGGATGGAAGGGTTTGAGATTCGAGAAGATGGGAAAACCAAAGACGTTCCGTTTTCGATGGGGAATGCATAAACTTTTTTTTTAAAAAGAAAACAGGTAAAGACTAATTCAGATTCCAAATGAAAACAGCGTACCTCATATGCAATATTTCCAACATAGACTGACCACAGATGATCCCGAATTCTTTTCAAAGTCCACCATTCTTCGCCTTCACCCTCTCCAGACTCCCCAACACGCTTGGTCCACAGAATACCGTTTACATTGTATGATCTGTCGTCGTCAACCAAACCATAACGTTCCGGCGAAAGAGCGGCAACTTCTTCACGGTGAATTAAGTCCAGAGGGTCAATTTTAGCGGCACGATGACCGTGCATTCGCATGGAGTCGACGTATCTTAGGAGAGGTGCATTCTCTGCCCGATTCCTGAGTTGAGTCTGGGTATCTAGAGACCAGTTTAAACAAAGACTTATAGCCCAGTGGAAATTTGGAAAAAGGGCACACAATCAGGAAAGACGTATTCTTGTCTTTTACGGAATCCAAAGGATTCGTCATGATATTTGCGACGCGTGATCAAGCTTGAAGCTGCACTCAGATACATCTGAAATCTTGGGTTATGATCGAAATGACCGACGCCCAACCAGACACGAGGACTCGAAACAAGGCGGTAACAAGGCATGTTTCTGAAGCAAGTTTTGATAAATCAGTTCCCCCTTAGAAAAAAATCTTCAGAAGCTAAGTTTCTCCGTCATGAAGGCTTGAAAGGAAAGAAAATTGTGGAATTTCCAACTTCATTTGCAAGTTCCCAGTCGGGCGGAACTCGCTCCAACATTGAGGACGCCGAATACACGGTCAGCTGACGAGCACTCGCACATTTATACTAATTTTATAGATGTTTTGAAATTCTGGTGAGGTTGGATAACTTGGATTCTATATTACAGTACATACAAGTTCGTGCATTCCAAAAATAAATTATAGATAAAAAATTACAAAGTCCATTTATGGGTATCGGGATGATAGGGTATGCATTGTTGACAACAAAGGTGGGCAAAGGGGAATATCGCAGAGGCTGTAATAGCTGGCATGGTTATGACAGGTGTGATGGTGGTAGCGGTGCGACGTGCAGTGTCCATTGTGCCTTGGCGTTTGGGTTGCACGATAGACCAGCGAAATTCACAAAATCCCCGAGGAAGTCGACGCGCCTTACGCCTCCCTGACGTTCCGACTCATGCTTGTCATAATCGGTACATCGTTTGTATCGCCGCTTGTAGGCGTTGTCGATCGGTGAGCGGTGCTGCTGGGACTTGATGGCACCGTACTCTCCTGGAGTTACTTGTTTCCGCAAAGATTGATAGAGACCAGTGGCAAAGTCCCCGAATGTGATGAAAGTTCTGGTCGAGTTTTTCGCCGGGACGATAGTAATTCTCCAAGGAAGGAATGAGCACTCCATTTCCATATGTGATGTCGGAGGATTTGTCACAGGCCGGTGCCAAAGTGACTCAGAGATGTGTGATATTGGATGAGCATCCGGAATAGGTAATGTCGTAAGGTCATAAGTGAAGCCGGAGCCCGTGCCTAAAGCGGGGTGCAGTGTAACCGAAAGGTTTGGCAACGGTAGATATTGGTGAGGTGACCCTTTCCCTAGGGATGGGGGTGTTATAGGACCCTGAGAGGAAGGGGACGACGACGACGATGATGACGACGAATATGCAACGAAAAATGGTGGGGAATAGCCATCGTGTGAAGGGACTTCGGGCGCAAAGTGTACGTGCCTTTCGTCCGATGACCGTGTTGAGTACGACTTTAATTTCTGCATGAGGATACGGAATTAAAAGATGAGGAGGAAAAACGAGGGGCTGAACGGACTTAAGTACACGTTCTGTGCACCCTCATGCCGATGAATTGTCATTTTTTCGAGTCAATATGATACAGTGCAAGTCACTGCCGCAGCTTAAGGTGACACTGATAGGCGTTGGAATGTCAGAATGAGTCACCGCCTCTGGGCGCTAAGCGTCACGTGAATGATTTCTTTCACTGAAAAATTGTGAAAATGTGGCACCACCAAGTTAGACCGGTGACCGGTCCGTATAGAAGACACATGACATTGGGAAGGGGTGTCTGTTGTATACAGACCGGGATA
>QDKV01004903.1_pt1 | contig 18417 bp, 24 predicted proteins | sample 1861101 | NCBI WGS metagenome assembly QDKV01 (sample SAMN04275158, study PRJNA302643) | Fungus metagenome, whole genome shotgun sequencing project. | isolation source: fruitbody | host: Mallocybe terrigena | place: Sweden | collected 2013 | reverse complement strand
CCCTCTTAGTCGGATACTATTGCTTGCCGATTCTCCCGTGACGCCACCAAACGCTGAATTGCAGGCGGTAGAATCATTTTGTAAGAAATGATTGCGAATTTACAATGGCCCTGCAAATATACCTATTGAACGGTCCACGGGGTTGTATTTGTGAATTTATTCAGTTAACTTGGGATACAATATGGTTGATCAATCGTGTTTTGACCCAGATAATCTGAAAGCCTGTAATTAAAAAATAACAAAAATAAATAGACGTGCAAGAGGAAAGGTGATACTGAGATTGAGCAAAGCAAACAATCTGAGAAATACATAATTCAGACAAGGAAGGCACACAAAGTGTATGCCCATACAGAACAATGGACTAGACTTCGCCAGTAAAAACACAAATTCTTGTATTCGTCCATGTCAGACCCTTCTTGTATGATACATACATAGGAATGTACGAGACTCGGCCGCACCGGCTTGAGCACATGCGTTTGCGAAGGTGGTGAATGCCTCCTCAGTGTGGATGAAGGAGTCTAACTGCGGGGCGATATCAATTTCAAGGAAGGAATTATACCTTGAAATGACCGATAGCTTACAAGTTACATCGTTTGGCTAAGGTCAATAACTCCGTCGAAGATAAAATGACCGACGCGCTTCAGGAAGAATCAGAAGGAAACCTAGGTTTTTGGGTAGAAAACTCACATTGGGGAACACTAAGGTTCAAGTATACCCAAGCGGAGAGGGTGGTATATACTTGAGGTACGGTCCAGTGTTTGATGCCAAACACCTTTTCCCGAACTCCTCTAACTTGGCTCTGGTACACGCGAGAAAAATTCCTTGAGTTCGTTTGAGCCCGTAAAGTTGGTCGCAAACTGCTCTGCATGTACAAATGAATCGTCGTATAAAATGGATCAAGGTAACTCAGGCCGAGGTCAGAAGCTCAAAAGACGATGTCGAGCTGTCCTTGGATCTCTTTGTTATTTTGATCTCTGAAGGAAGTCACGAAGTCGACAAGATCCCCCAGACCACCTACAAAGCTGAAATTTTCATCAAGTACCTGCTCTAATCGCACCAGGATCCACGCAAGAGGGTTCCCTCTTTCTTTGGCACGGTGGTTCTATGTTTTACGACGGCCAAACGAGCTTTGCCCGCAGCGGGGTCAAAATAATCCATGGGAATTTGATAGGACCCACAGCAGAGATTGGGGTTTGCATCCGTGATGTTGAAGACGGTGCAGTTGCCCCAGGTGAGGTCTCCATTCACTGGATGCTATCCATCGCATGGTCACTGTAAGCGATGGGATGCTTCTGAGATCGTGGGTCATGCACACACCGTTGGAACAACAAGACGAACGTTATTGTGAGTTTTGCTTTCTTTTGGCACTAGCTCCATAGGACTGGGCGACGGAAACTCATCATGCGACAGTTTTTTAAACGCAGTAAAGGGGAAAATCCTGACTTTGTACAGGTGTGGATTATCGGATATTGTCCGCATAGAGGACGCTGGAAGCCTCGCAGACGTGTTCTTTGCCTAGGCGAACATCTTAGTCGGGGTGACACTCAAATGTTATGCACTCTTGAGCTTTTCCTCGTCGATTACTTGTTTGCAGAAATCCTCCTGAAATTTTTATGGCCCATGTCGAAACAGAGGAGCGTACTGTTTGTATGGTCGCAGGCGTCATATTTTGAACCTCATGTTGAACGTGGTCTGAAGGAAGATATCCCGAAAGGAGGATCAACGCATGGTCGAGTACCAGGTACACTGTGGCGTTTGGGAATATATCCACGTGACCAACGCGTCCTCGGCGCGAGGGCATGAGGCACTAACGGAAGAGCCTAAGGCTAAGAGTGTACTGCCGTTGTAGCGCATGCTCGATTCTTCTTAATCATTTCCAGCCTAGTGCTTGTCCTTAAACTCGATTTATACAAATATGTCAGTGATAAGGCCGCCTGTGGCGCCTCCAGTATCTACGACAGAAGCGAGTAAAGCAGTTTCTGCACTTACACCTATCAGCGACCAGGTAAGTCGGCACATAATTTGTTCACTGTGACAGACTGATCTCAGAATCTGTGTTCTTGCCTTGTCCAGGTGGTTGTACTCTATGTGGTGTGTATATACCTTTCGTAGAAAATGGTTTGCAGATCGTTCATCTTTATTTCTCTTTTTCGGACTTACAGATAGTTGCCATGGCCGTAATCATCTTTGGATTTTGGAATGTGCCCGTCGTGCGCAATTTAATTAACCCATTGAAACTCTTCACCATTGGCTGGCATGAATTGTGCCATATATCGGCTGTCTGTGCTCTCAGGCGCTTGTTTTGTTTCTGCTTGTACTGATTGTATGTGCAGGGAATCCTCACTGGTGGACGAATACTCAAAATCACTATCGATCCACATGTAGGAGGGGCAACAATTGTAGAAGGCGGTGTACCAGGCTTTGTACTATCGTCAGGTTATATTGGCTCGACATTACTTGGTGGGGCGTTTATTCTCGCAGGATGGAGTACTTTGGTGGCCAAAGTGCTGAGCTTTGTGTTGGGAGTTGGGCTCGTACTTCCTCTGGTATTGGTTCGGGATAAATTGTATGTTCACGAGTTTTTGGTTTTATTGAGTAGTTTTGACAGTGATCGATTCTTTCTAGAACAATCCTTCTGACATTCTGTTATGAAGCTATGCTTATTGGTTTTTGGTTCATTGACCATGGGTGGGCTTTTTTTTACGTCGAGCTACGTGTCCCGCTTACAAGAACTTCAGACAAGCATTACGATGGTACTGTCTTTTCGTTGGGGTCATGAAGTACGTAATTTCTTTATACTCATACAATTAATATCTGAAGCTTGCACAGCATACTATTTGTCGTGTGGGATGTTGCCGATGACAAGTTCTTCCACAAGACCAACGATTCAGACGCCACACAATTCGCCATTTTATATCCCAAAATTAGTGCACATGGTATGCAGTTCGTTCGAACAACTGCCTTATCACTAATCTTCATCGTTTAGTTTGGGCAACGTTCTGGATCACTTTCCAGCTGATCTGTCTTGGAGGCTTTGCAATGCTAGGGATCTACGCATTCAAGGTGAATTTTATCAACTTGACATCACGAGCAAACTTCACTCCAACTCCCTCTTCAGCTCACAAAATCGGAAATGGACGCCCAAGCAGGTGATGATATGTCCTTACTTCATTCCGATTAGTGGCTTATCCTCATTACTAGCCCACTTTCTACCAACGTGAAGATACCTTTTCTGACAGTATCCTAAATTCGCAATGTCAAGATTGGTTTCACCAATAGGTACTGGCGTACTGCGGCAAAGAGTAGACCTGGGGCAAAAGCATATTTTCGTCGATATTCATCGGGCATTACTCTGAATTATTGAATCTTCTTGACATCCATATGTACACATAATCCTCAATGACAAATTTATGGCAAGGTGGTGATCCATGTAAATACATTTCTAACAAGTTGCAACAGAAGGTTAAAATTCTTGCTACTGATACTGACTTGAATTGGTAAAAATCATAATAATAATGAGGCGGATACATTTAACATGGTGAGCGTGATATCGTGTGGGGCTGGAAATTAGCAACTTGAACAGATGAGGATAAAGTTATTTGCGTGTTGCTCGCCGTATGAGACCTGCGAGGGCGAGTGTCCCTAGGGCAGCTGCACCTCCAACAATAGCCATTCCAATGTAACCATCTGTGAGTATCAGCTTTAGCATTCTACAGAGAAGGTAAAACGATACTGTACCTCTGGATACACCCTTCTCTATTAGTTGTGCAAGTGAATGTGCTTGTAGATTATTGGGTTCTTTCTCGAGGAGTAATACTGGAGTTGAAGAGTTAGACAAGAAAGAAGAGAGATGAGAAATAATGTTACCGTTGAACTTGCGGGCTTCTTCAAAATTTCCCATCTTATAATGACCAAGAGCAAGATAATATAGACATTCTCTCCGTCTTGCAGGTTCTGAACGGTAAATATCTGTAAGATGTCAAAAACACATCCACATTAGTTGAACATATGTAGAGAGACAAAATCAGCACTTGCCTTGCAACAGCTTCACGCCATGTACTTGGTGGTCATGCAAGGGACTCTTGACGAGACCCCATGCGTAATTAAACTTTGTCTGAGTCGTAACATGTTGCTGAGCCAACTCTTTCTCGTACTGCAACCGCAGCACCTGGAGACATCTGGTCAGGCCGTCATTGACGCAAAGTAATTAACAAAAATACCTCTAACTCGTCATAGGTCAAAGAGATCTCCGCGTCTGCTGCGTAAGGTACTTCTATCGGCATAGCTAGTCGATGGTGAAGATAACGATGAGCAAGACTTGAAGTCGTGGGATGAATTATCGGCACAGGTTGGCGCGGAGTTTAAATTCCCTCTTTCCTTCAACATTTGCCAGAGACGAAGGCCTTTCAGAATATAGCTCAGAAAAGTTAAAACCATGGGCGAAGACGATTACCGTAAGTAGTTTTATATTCTTTCTACGTTTATCTTCTTCGGTATTGTCTTCTGTCTTTGTCATTCACAAAGATGAAACTCATGGTGCATTTGTTTCCCTCTTTTGCACCATGTCACGTCTACAGCTAGCTTGCGCGCAGGAACCATCCTTGGAATCTGTTCTCTTTTCTAGCTCTAGCATCCATCGTTTTAACGCTCGTTTAGCTACCGAAATTGACTGTAATACAGTGGACGATTGGAACTAACGTCATAGCCTTGCTCACCACAAAAATACTCACCAAATTTTTTTTCTCCCTTTCCATGTCATTTTTCTATGCAGAGCGCAATGGCGGGTATCGAGAGGACAGGTACCGCTCATCGAGACATGACGAGCGTGACCGCGAAGTCCACCGCGAACATCGAAACGACCGAGACAGGTATGGTGAAAGGGAGAGAGGAGATCGTCGGGACCGTGACAGGGACCGCGAGAAGTATGGAAATCGCGGTGTGAGGGATCATGACGACCACGAGGGACGTCGGGCATCGAAGTATGAGGATGATAAACGACACGAGCGGCGCCGAAGAGATGATGACGGTCCACCAAGACAAAGAGAGGATGGCCCCCCTCGTGAGAAGCGGGGAAGGGGAAGGGGGAAAGATGGAATGGGTACACCCGAGAGAAGATCTCCGACACCTGAAAATTGTATTCCTTTATCGCAGAGAAGGCGAAAGGCTTCAGGATGGGACGTCCATGCTCCAGGCTACGAGCAGTATTCCGCATTGCAGGCTAAGCAAACTGGTATATACCTTTATTGATAAATGCTGTTTATATCTCACCACTTAAACAGGTCTCTTCAATCTCCCTGGTGCCAATCGCACTCAGATTCCTCCAATTCTAGGAATCGCTGGTCTTCCTCCTCCCATGCCGGTTCCAACCTTTGGCATGGGTATGGGTGTTAATCCTAACTTGTCTCGCCAGTCGCGTCGTCTTTATGTTGGAAGCATTACACCTGAAGTCAACGAACAGAACTTGGCCGACTTCTTCAATGCCAAAATGGCAGAGATGAACATTGGTACAGGCGCTCCAGGTAATCCTGTTCTAGCTGTTCAGTGCAATTACGAAAAGAACTACGCTTTCATTGAAGTGAGTTTTTTATTCTGCATTTGTACTGGTTTTTATGTCGGTTTTTCTAGTTCCGAAATGCCGAGGATGCCACAGCTGCTATGGCCTTTGATGGAATCATTTTCATTAATGGTCCATTAAAAATCCGTCGCCCCAAAGATTACGGTGGAGAAATCGCTGCACCAGGCGTCCATGTTCCAGGTGTCGTTTCCACAAATGTTCCTGATTCGATTAACAAGGTCTTCGTTGGTGGTCTTCCGACATACCTCAATGAAGAGAATGTAATGGAGCTGCTTAAAAGCTTTGGTGAACTCAAAGCATTCAATCTTGTCCGAGAAAATGGCACCGGCGCATCGAAGGTGAACCCCCACTTTCCTTGCTGTAAGAGAACTTGGTAGTCTAACTCAATTTCAGGGCTTCGCCTTCTTCGAGTACGTTGACCTTGATGTCACTGACGTTGCTATCCAGGCTTTGAACGGAATGGAGCTTGGTGATCGATACCTTGTCATTCAGCGTGCTTCCGTTGGGGCCAAAGGTGGTTCCGGAGTTGAGCCTAATCCTGCCCTCCCATATGACCAATTTCCCGAGATACCCCGTCCAATTATGCCTGCTGGTAGAGATGTCACTATGGATGCGCGTATCTTGCTTATGTTGAACATGGTGACTTCCGAAGATCTTGTAGATGATGATGAATACGGGGATATCTACGAAGATGTCAAAGAAGAATGTTCGATATTTGGTCCAGTGGAGGACCTCAGAATTCCTCGACCTGTCAAGAAGGATAAGGCCAAGTGGGGTGAAAGTGGGATGAGTGCGCAGGATGCGCAGCGGTTGGAAGAGGCTGCTGGTGTTGGCCGCGTTTACGTGAAGTTTGTGTTACCAGAGAGCGCAAATAAGGCCTTGAGTTCTTTGGCTGGCAGGTCGTTCGGAGGAAGGTCAATCGTTGCGACTTTGTTGAACGAGGACAGCCAGACGACACCTCCTTTGAATCTCATCTTTGCCCCACAGCCTGAAGAACCGCCGCCTCTTCCTACTTCCTAAATGTAACTTTGCTTTGTCGAAGCTTTCGAACATTTTTGGTTTGGAGTTGGTGTAAGCATGTAGATAAATTGCTTTATGTACTTTATCATGTCCATAATCATCATGTCCATAATCCAAATTTGTTCTTTGTCCATTTTGACACTTTAGAGGGTACTGCGACGCAAGCTTCCTCGTGGCATTTATGCGATGAACCCGAGTGGGTCTCACGAATCCGCGTGTTAACGAATGGGCGTGTTAATCCTCTTCAAACCTGTCTTTCACCAGGCATATCTTCGGAGATGTGGCCTTTCTCTCCTTCAAACAGTGATGTTATTGAACGGAAGCGTGCAGAGCGTGCCCGTGCATTAACCGATGGTGCTACTAGTAAAGAACTCACAGAGCACCAACCAGTTTATCTGAGAGCTACGGGTTTGTTGCATCGGTCGCATTCTAATTTCTCGACACACTTATTGCTATTAAACAGCTTCAGAGATCGTTTCACACATTGAAAAAGGGGAATGGACTGCGTCAGAAGTGTTGGAAGCTTACATTAGGCGTGCTATATATGCTCAGGAGAAGACTAATTCTTTGACTGAAGGTGTGTTTGCTCAGAACCCGCAGCTGAAGCTCACTCTTAATTTCCCTGAAGTATTCTTTACTCGTGCAAGGCAGCGTGCAGCTGAACTTGACACCGAATTTGCTGCCACGAAAAAGCTAAAAGGTCCGCTTCATGGTGTTCCTGTGAGTTCATGCTTCTCTAAGTTACGAGAGCCGAACCTCATTCTTCTCATTTCTTCAGATCAGCATAAAGGATCAACGTTACTTCTCGTCTCTTTATTTTCCAACCATATTCTAAGTCTCTATTTTCTGTAGTCGATATAGAAGGTCTAGACAGCACCATTGGCTTCTCCCAATGGGCAAACAAACCGTCGGAACGAAATGCGGATGTGAGTATTCTGTATTGTTGGTTCTTCGACCTCACAAGCCGTTCTCCAGGTCGTCGACAAATTGTTGAACGCCGGTGCAATATTATTTGTGAAAACAAATGTCCCTCAGACGATGTTCGCATTCGAGTGTTGTAATCCTGTCTGGGGTCGCACCACCAATCCATACAATGACGCCTACACATGCGGAGGAAGCTCCGGAGGGGAAGCTGCATTACTAGCCATGGATGGATCTGCTGCAGGAATTGGAAGCGATATTGGCGGAAGCCTCCGAATTCCAGCTGCGTACTGCGGTGTTTACTCTCTGAAGCCTGGTAGTGGCAGAGTCTCATACGTTGGAGCTAGAAGTAAGCCCTTTGATTTAATTCGATTGACCCATGCCTTTCATCACAGAAATGTAGGTTCCGTCAAAGGTTTTGATGCTGTCCCGGCGGTCGCTGGCCCCATGGGGAGGTAAACTTGTTGTTTTCTGAAAGACTTCATCTCATGTCCCTTCCAGATCTGTAAAAGACCTCGAACTTGTTTCTCGCGTGATTTTCGGGGCACCTAGCACTGATAATTCAGTTCCTCCACTTCCTTTCAATGACGTCTCTTTGCCAAGAAAGATGAAGTTTGGCTATTATACTTGGGGTAGGAATATGAACCAGCTCGAGTGACACCAAAATCTGACGTACTTCAGACAAGTACATCAAAGCTTCGCCTGCATGTCAGAGGGCAGTTTTGCAAACCGTTGAAGCTCTTCGTGGAGCTGGCCATGAATGCGTGGAATTTGAAATCCCTGACAGTGAGAAGGTTCTATGTAATGAATCGATTTTGTTCAAAATGCCTCTTACAGCCAGCGTCGCCTCCGCTATCTTCGTCGCCTTAACATCTGCAGATGGCTACAAGACGATGTTAAGTCACCTTGGGCCGGATAAAAAGGTTCCTCTCCCAACTATTTGCATTGCCTTCATGCTAACCTGAACGTCCAGGAAAACGCCTTATTTTTAGTCACACTCGCCCCTGCATTACCTTGTGAGTGAATTAACGTGACTATTCTTTTTATTTTTGCAATGTGGCCCACAGCTTTCCTACGAAATTTTGCGGCATGGGTGATCAAGACTATGATTGGGGATAAAGTCTTCGCGGACGCAGTCCGATCATCTAGGAAGAAAAACCTCACCGAGTATTGGAAATTGAATACAGAGAAAAATGAATACAAGAGGGTGTTCGAGGAAAAGGTAAATTCCGATAGCCTCCAGATGAAATTTTATGTACCATTTTCGACAGGTTTGGAGAAAGTACCAGTTTGACGCCCTCATCGCGCCCGTACAAGCCGTGCCTCAGTTGCCCCATGGGTGAACATTTAATCTTATGCAACGTCTCATGAAATGTATCTTATGTAATGTACAGGGGCTGCGACACCTTCAGCGCTCTTGCAACCGCAACTCTCATCTACAACTTACTCGATCTGCCCACTGGTTGTTTGCCAGTTACACGTGTAAAACCATCCCTCGACGAAGTCACAGACCAATGGTTCGAGGGTCCCGGCCACGGCTCTTCTCTGATGGAAAATGGAATCTTCAAAGGCAAAAATGCGTTGTATAACCCCGAGGCAACCAAAGGAATGCCAATCAATATCCAAATAGTCGGCAAGAAATGGGAAGAAGAGAAGCTCCTTGGCATTATGTCCATTGTTGATGAAGTACTCGGAGAGAGGGGATTCGGACCTGGGGCATGGGACGCATATTTGAAAGATGTCGAATAACTCGTTGAATCGAGGTAGACCGAGCAAATTAACGTGGAATATTTATACTATGTCGGAAATATTCATGAATGGAAAATACAGACACGCCAATCCTCTGTAGTAGGTCAAATTTACGTTGGCCGTCCTGCTCTTCGGTCATCCTTTCTTTGGTTAATCTGAGTGCCGTAATTTAAGGTCAGCGAGCATTGAGAAGAAAACGGACATTTACCCAGGTCTTTTTGCACTCCCGGTAGGCTTGAAAGTATTCAAGACATGCATCTCGATTGTAATCATTCCGACTCAGGCAATCCATGGAAGCTTTTGATGCTGCTGCACAGGGACTCCCATTACAAGTCAGCTAACATTGAACACACGCACAGAGAGAGAGATTTACTCAATAAACTGAGAGCTGACGTGCCGACCCTGTATAAAGCTTGTTAAGAACTGTGATTTTGTCAACTTAAGGCCTTGCCTGAAACTGCTCTCGGTAATTGAGGGGTTTGATATTGTCTGCAGGTGCAGGAATGGACCCGTCATCCATTGAAATGAGATCTAGCAATTAGGCCAAGTGGTGATGATACAAGTGTGAAGTTGAACGGCCATCGTCGGACCGGTCTTGAGAACGTAAAATAGTTTACAGAATAATTAAGAGAATAATAACAGGGCAATAGTTGTGATAAATAGAATTAACGTCAATCGATTTTTTGGTGTTGAATTAGAAGTTTGGTAATGTAAATATTTGAAATAATATCTTCCATGCACTCTACTTATCCTCATCATGTTACATCGTAGCTGCACTGTTTCTGTAGACTTCAGTCGTGTGGTGTTGCAGGGGCGTATTTGGAGAAGAGGGACTCTGCTGTACTCCTGAGAGGCGGTGGGGGATGATCAAAGCCGGTTCGCCTTTTTCTGCGTCTCTCTCTGCATGAGAGTTGCTGAGTCCTGTTATTGCAGGGGCCAAGACAAACGCAATGCAGGGCAATAAGCAGAACACTCCGAGGCACGACGCGACAATTGCTGTCAGATGCGATGCTTGTATCCAGACAGATAAAAGAATCTGGGCCACGACGGTCCAAAATCCGAATAGAAAACAAATCAACCCTAAATTCAAGTATGTCAGAAAAACGCAGACACAAAACAGGGAGATGTGTCGTTTACAGTGCCAGATAGCCCAGCGCCATAAGGCCCCTATGCCATAAACCCTCAGGATCCTGTCAGCCGGTAGAGAGGTTTTTCCACCTCTTGGTACATTGGGTTGTTGTGCTGCGCGATAAGGGACGTCTCCAAGGCGGTCCAAAATAATGAAACAAGTAGTGCAAGCACTAATATTCAGAAGAAACGATGCATAACCAAGAATGTCCATCGACACGCGAATTCTTGAACCTTCAGACTTCAACGAATCTTTGAAAAATATCAAGAGTATCAAGGACGCCACAGCAAGAAGACCCGACTACAATATCAAGAATTAATTTTGAGGCGAAATATCACTTTGAAAAACTTGCAATGAATGCACCGCTCTGACACGAAATTAGCCAGCCTTGCTGGATAGACTCTACTGTTGATGGTAATCTATCTGTGAATGGCATGTATCCTCTGAGCCCCTGAACAATAGCGAAAAACGGATACGTACAGTTAAGGGGAGTGGTTACGACCTGATGTTTCCTCATAATTAGGAAATTTACTGCACTGTGTGTTCGTTAATAGGGTTTTGACGACTTCAACGCGTGCCAGGCAGCATTATATAGCCAAATTTGAGCGGTCAACGTAACTCGGTCAGAGGAAAGTCATCTTTGATATCTCCAAATCTGTCCTGCATGGATCTGCATGAATCATCCTCGAGGCACGCGGAGTAGTAGACTTTATGGGAATTTCGCACTGCTTCCGACCCTCGAAACGCAACATTCATGCGATATGTAGAGAAGTCGACGTGAACATGAGGTAATTTCCGCAGTCGGTCCGTCATAGGTGACCAGGAAGACAAAGATTATATGATATTCGACTAGTAGCAGACTCAAAAGCTTGAGGTACAGTGAATCCAGTATATGCTGAAGGATGCAGCAGTCATACCTTTGCGATAGCGTGTCCATTGTCGTTGTCAACCAAGCAGTCGATGGCTCTCAAGGTGAACCCTGACTCGGTAGATTAATTGCAAATTTGCACGAGGCGATTGGACAGTCATAGCCCTGTGAAAGACTGCATTGAAACCTTCATGGTGTCTTAGCAAACACATGAGGAGATGGCCTGCCAGGGCCGCCTCATCATCATGGAACGAGACGAGAAGCGACGGCCACAATTGCTTGTTGTAGCAATGTATCCAAAACAGAAGATTAACTCGTGGATCATTTCACAGTGCGCCACATCCGCCCCGAGTCGCAAAAAGTTAGGTACCAATGCCCGACAACTGCGTTTACGCAGTACCGTTTCTCTCTAAAAAGTCGACAGCGATCGTCGCCCCGCCTACCAACCGCATCGTGCGGGCAAGCTCCTCAACGACTCAACTCCCCTTCATCCTCTGCTGCCTTTCAGCCACCTCGAAGACTTCCCTCCTTGTGACCAGGACGACTGAGTACCGAAAAAAAAAGGGGACGGGCACTTTGATGTCCGGCTGAAATGCAATTTCCTCTTCCTGTGGAAGCATTGAGGATTCCAAGGATTGCCTCCAACACCTACCCCATTTAGAAAACTTCCAATTTCATGCAATATCCATAATCCTGTTAAAATTGAATTTCTCCATGGGCCAAATATGAACACTTAAAATTCACCCTTTGGTGCCAAAGGATATTACAATTGCTGGGATATAATCGAAGAGCGAACTACTGACATATGAATGGAAACATTGACTCGAATGGTTCAAAAGAAAGGTTACACCAACGACGCGCCGACCTATCTGTCTGACATTGCTCTTGTGAAGTGAAGCGGTAAAGTTCTTGTTCAAATCGCGAGACCCAAGAACTTCGTTCTCAAGACCTTCAGGTGAGTTTCGTCAGTCTCAACACCTTGTTCAAATTTGCCCTGCTGAGTAGCCCAATCAACCGGCAGCTATGATCATCGAGAATCAGATGATAAAAGAGAACTGATCTAAATAAAACGCGTACTTTAAGGGTATTACAGTAGGCTTCCGTTTGCGAAACGAGATGTGACAAGGCCGCCTTCTGTTCTTGGTATACAGTCCCCGAGAGAAGGAAGCTCTTGACGTCGGTCACAGCTAACTCCGTCTTTTTCAAAGTAGAGTGCGACGCCTGGAGAATGCTAACAAAGAACATATATGAGAATGCGTTCCAAAAAAAAAATAGGAACGTACTCCTTCAGCTTACGTCGGCCCAGGGCATTGGTATTCGCTCTGACTGTTTCTTCGTCAAGGAGTCGTAAGATCCTGATGAGCGCAACAGTTCGCCCATGGAAAGGTCGACGGATTCTAGCAGAGAGCTTTATCAAGTGCAGCATGTCTTCTACCGTATCGATAGTAATCGTCCCAGTAGCGAGGAGAAGCTTCAGCAATTCTTGGAACCTCTTCTCAAGCTCGTCCAAAATAGCTTGAGTTGGTTGTGTTCCCACAGCTGCTGTAACAGTTTGAACTAATCTATGGGTGAGTGGATCAGTGACCAGACGAGAGATTCAAGAACGGATATATTACTTGTTCATCCCGGTCCAAACATTTACGCTCGACAAATGCTCTTTCGTTTTCTGTGTCAATTTGTCTCGCTTTTTGCTGTTTTCCAGTAGTGAGAACGGTAAGCTCAAAAGCATCAAGGATTTGATGACCAATTCCGAGATGACCTGTCAGTAACGTAATTCAAATTCAGTGCCATTGGGATATCAGGGCATCGCCTACCACCGATGGTGGACGGGTGGTGACTTTCTTAAAAACTTCATGTATTGCATCGTTGACGACAGACACGGGTTTTTCCCTTGACCCCAGGCAAAGTATTCAGACCTTCAGACAGAGAATGGAAGATGAAACTATGAGTTACCTCTTTCTATCGAGGATATCACTGTCCTTGAGTCGGTTGGAGGACGGGTTAAAAAATTTCGCGAGGGCCGCATAGGTTGCAAGATCATCTCGCGAACAATGAGACTGGTAGTCTTCTTCGAGAGCGTTCTTAGTCTGGCCAGATAGATCCTACTAAAAGTGTTAAACCCAATTCAAATTATTGTATCACGGAACAAGACCAAAAAATTGGCAGAGCGTAAATTCTTCAATGCTTCAAAGAGCATCGTCCTGTCTTCAACCCAACGCTGGATGAACCCGATTCCTTCTGTGATGTCGTCTTCATCTGGAATAGGCTTTCGTAGTTTGCCAGGGTCTTGAAAGATGAAAGTAAAAAGGATTCTGCGAATAGATTGAGCTTAATCTGAATAAATATGCAATGCAAATCGTACTTCTCAAGAAGAGGAATGGCTTGAGTATATTTATCAAAGAGACTCCATTCCAGCGTATCCAAGTTATTGACTTTGTCCATCAACTGGTTGATTGCATCGTAGACTTTGCGCGACCTGGAAAACACTTGGCCGGATAGATTGACGTGGCTCTCATGACCCACTGAAGAGATGTGGTAAAGTAGAAGCTCCCTGACCAGCTCGGTGGCAGCATAAGGTGGGGGAGCACCCGGCTGGACGGGGGCCTTGAGGGCCTCAATCTCTTTCGCGAGGGAAATGTTAACAACGTTCGACATCTGCGGGGATGAGACGATGGTACAGAATCGAGCAAGGGGTCTTCCGCCTTATATACTCTCGAAATTCACAGAAAGGTGGCATGCTTTGTTTAGAAGTCCAAAGTGCCCTTGGGCCATGTATTCCGAAAAGATACAGTCACACCGCAGGTTGATGGAACTCCTTACGCAGGACATCGATGGGGCGTCAAGATACGAAGAAACGCGTTGGCGGCGTGGTGATTTCGATTAACAATTAAGACCTGAGCCCAGCGGCTATTTATTATCTGGACCTGGGAAATGAAGGCAGCTCAAGATTCGAGTGATAGCTGGGGAAACACAAACATGTGCAATTGCTAAATGGGGGAGGAGCTCAGAGATGCTTATGTCATTTCGGCTCCCACTGCAAGAGTCAATCCAAGGTGCCCATGTCCGGCAAGCGTCTTGCAGAAGGTCAGTGCTCCGCTAGAGAGCCATACAGGCGAAAGAAATACCAATTTGTTATGCAGTTGGACCTTCTCAGCCAGCAAAGCGTCAGCGCACAGATGAAGATGACCTTCAGCTTGCGAATGAAGACGATGTAATTCCCCCTTCGCCTCCTGATACTGCATACGTACCTAGAAGCGCCACTATCAATCTAAGCGCGCTTACTCGTAAATTGGCTGATACAAGACGTCCGAAGGACAAGGAACCAGTCGTAGCGATGTCACCCTTCGATGTGCATCGCCAGCAGCAGGACAAGTTGATATCTCACATCTTCATGGGCCAGGACTTTTCTTGGCTTCATCTTAAGCTGGATCATCCTTCAAGACCTTTGTGGATTAGTCCGGAGGATGGTCATATTATTCTGGAAGCTTTCTCGCCTATCGCAGACCAGGCACAGGATTTTCTTACGGCTATAGCTGAGCCAGTCAGCAGGTGAGTCCTTTTCTCGGGATTAACCAAAAGAAGTTGTTTAACCTATTAGACCGGCAATGATACATGAATACAAACTTACTTCGTATTCTTTGTACGCTGCTGTGTCCGTTGGACTGCAAACGGATGATATCATCGATGTAAGTCTCATCCGAATCCGCATTCGCTATGCTAAGGCTTGCTCGATAGGTTCTCAATCGGTTATCCAAGGTTGGATATCATATTCCCTGCAGACTGTAATTGCCCATGTGAAATTTTTAGGTTCCTGTTCCAGACTCGATCATTGCATTTATCCGGGGTTGTACTTTAAGTTACGGAAAAGTCAAGCTGGTATTGAAACACAATCGATACTTTGTGGAGTCCAGTCATCCAGAAACTCTTCAATTTCTTCTCAAAGACGGAATTATACGTGAAGCACGCTTGACTTCACCCCCAGCGGAGCAAAGTCTCAAGACTGCTACCTTTACGACATCTAAGGCTCCCACTCGCGGTAACCTTGTTATTCCTGGTACAAAGGAGGCCGAAAAACAGAAAACGGACATTGCCGATGGGTCATCACACAATGGAAAACCTTCTGATGTAGACTTGTTCACTTCCGTTGTCGGTGTGGAAGGAGGCGAGTATCACCAGCCTCGCCTTCTCGCCGTTTTGACTTTGGTGCTGCAGATGAGATCGAAGAAGATGACGACAATGTTCACGCGTTCGAAATCAAGGACAATAAGATTGATGTCTGTGTTACAGTCCCATTCGTGTCTATTTGGAATCTAATTTGTGTTTAGGAAGTCAAAAAAAGATGCAACGAACTTGAGTATCCCATGTTAGAAGAATATGATTTTCGAAACGACACCGTAAATGCGAACTTGGATATTGATCTTAAACCAGCTACCGTTATTCGACCTTATCAGGAAACCAGCCTCAGCAAAATGTTCGGCAATGGGTATGTAAACATGTGTTGTTATTCGGCATCAGTTTAATGTGACGAATAGACGGGCGCGATCGGGAATCATTGTTTTGCCCTGCGGAGCTGGGAAGACTCTTGTTGGAATCACAGCTGCCTGCACTATCAAAAAGTCATGTTTGGTACTGTGCACTTCATCGTAAAGATTTATTATTTTTTTCTTTCAGCACCCTTAACATCTTTTAGGGTTTCGGTTATGCAATGGAAGCAGCAGTTCATGCAGTGGTCCAACGTAACTGATCGACAGATCGCCGTATTTACTGCTGATCAGAAGGAAAAGGTTATTTGCTCGTCTTGCTGGTGAATCATTTGATTTATTTGCCTATCAGTTCGCAGGTGAAAGTGGGATTGTTGTTTCGACATATTCTATGGTGGCAAATACACATAACAGGTCGCATGAGTCCAAAAAGATGATGGAGTTTCTTACTTCGCGAGAATGGGGTTTCATATTACTGGACGAGGTGCACGTTGTGCCTGCAGCTATGTTCCGGCGAGTCGTCACCACAATCAAGGCACATTCAAAACTTGGTCTCACAGGTCTGTCTGACCCATTTTTTTGATGCAAAAGTCTCATTGGCAAATAGCTACTCTTGTTCGAGAGGACGATAAAATTGCCGATCTCAACTACATGATTGGTCCCAAGCTGTACGAAGCCAATTGGATGTATGACCCCTCACAAACACATCACTCCACTTTTATCTGATTAACATCACAGGGATTTAGCTGCTAAAGGACATATTGCTAATGTGCAGGTAGTGTCGTCGAATTCATCCACTTGACTTATTCTCAGCGTGTGGAATGTAGTGTGCGGAAGTTTGGTGTCCCATGACACCAGAATTTTATCATCAGTACCTGATTGAACAATCCCGAAAGCGAATGCTCTTATACTGCATGAATCCGAAGAAGTTTCAGTCATGTCAATTCCTTATAAAGTATCACGAAGATCGAGGCGATAAAATCATAGTGTTTTCTGACAATGTATTTGCTTTGGAGGTCAGTTTCCCAAATTTGATACACGAGCGTTCAAACCCTGAAATTCATTTAGGCCTATGCCAGAAAGCTCGGAAAATTATTCATTCATGGCGGAGTGGGACAAGCGGAGAGGATGCTAATATTGTCGAAATTTCAACATGATCCCCGAGTAAACACGATCTTCTTATCAAAGGTGACAAAATTTTATTTTAAGCAGACCGGACTCGTTAACAGTATACCAGGTAGGAGACACGTCAATCGACCTACCGGAAGCAACGTGTCTTATTCAAATATCTTCCCACTTCGGTTCACGCCGGCAAGAGGCTCAACGCCTTGGTAGATATCTTTAAGTATTGCTTATATTTCCCCCTTTCACGATTCCGAATCAGGTCGTATTTTGCGCGCAAAGAGAAGGAACGATGAGGGTTTTAACGCCTTCTTTTATTCTCTCGTATCAAAAGATACACAGGAGATGTATTACAGCACTAAGCGGCAGCAGTTTTTGATCGATCAAGGCTACGCCTTCAAAGTTATCACCCACCTTGACGGGTTGGAAAGTATGCCGGACCTGGTTTATAAAACTCAAGACGAACAGATTGAATTGTTGCAATCTGTGCTCATAGCGAATGACAACGATGCTGACCTTGGAACAGATATACGGGCAGTCGAGGGTGACCTGGCTGGCACAGTAACCTCCAAGGACTTTGGTCCGACGAAATTCCCTGCAGCTCAACGAACAACGGGCTCGCTTTCGGCTCTAAGTGGTGGTCAACACATGTCATATGTTGAGCAGAACAAGTCTGCCAACAAGGCCATCTCACGGGCTGGACCTTCCGCTTTGCCAAGGAATAAACTTTTCGCGAAGCGAGATCGGGATAAGGTGAATGCCAGAAAGGAAGCAAAGTCAGCTAATCCTTAAGGCGTTAAGCGTCATGGAATGATTGCGGTTCGAGATTACATACCATATTAGGTCCTGCATCATGTTTGACTTCAATGACACTCCTTCATAATCGATAAAAAGGAAAAGATAATCTTCTGTTAATTTTGGGTTTGGGCGCGCGCCCATTAATGATTATTAGGAAGTCACACAGAAATGTCACACCAATAAATATTTTATGGATAAGTTTTGAGCTGAATAAATGTCTACTAATAAGTTGAAACTTATTTATCTGGGTGTATTGAATAATTTATGTCAAATAGATAAATAATACACAGCCAATTTTGTAAGTATGTGAAATTATGAAATGGATATTAAAATTAAAATAATCTTGAGATAAACCATATATTGCCATATTTGGAAATTATTGAATGATCAATAATTTCTTGCTATTAAATATAATATACATAGGTTGTGAGTAATTGATGAATAAATGTGACTAAATGGGATCTGCATAACACTTAAATAATTAGTGACAAGTTACTCATAAAATATTTTTGGCTACAGCTGGCAAATTTTAAAATAAATGCCCACAAATTATTTGTTCCTGCACCCTGTGTATATTAAATAGTAATTCTTTCGATAGAATTCTACTGCCCATGGTAGCCCCGTTTGATGCGGTACCCTCATTGCAATTTCCAAAGTATAATTTTAGAACGGCCATAATCCATCCTGATAGATCCTGATGCCTCTTAGGATTAAGCAAAGCAACAAATGAGCATCACAGATCCCATGTGATCAG
>QDKV01004904.1_pt1 | contig 18434 bp, 24 predicted proteins | sample 1861101 | NCBI WGS metagenome assembly QDKV01 (sample SAMN04275158, study PRJNA302643) | Fungus metagenome, whole genome shotgun sequencing project. | isolation source: fruitbody | host: Mallocybe terrigena | place: Sweden | collected 2013 | reverse complement strand
TTCAACATTTTTAATTTTTAATTACCAATTAAAAACAAATATAAATGGCCTATAGATATTGGTAATGCCGAAGTGTAGACTGTCATGAGCATGAAAAGATCTAACTGCCAGCCGAGTGGTCCGACACATATCCGCTTGCTCGACACCAATACAAATAACAATTGCTATTAAACAAGCCATAAAGTCACATTACATATGCAGTAAAAGAAATAAGTAGAGCATACGGAAGCAAATGATGTATTTGCACGAAACCGAATTCGAGAGGGCATCTTATTTACAAAGAACGATCGGGTACAGTCTTCAAAGTCCAAGCTATGAGCCAACGGACTCGTGGGGTCCCAGTCACACCTGGTGTTCACCTCCACCTCCCGGACGCAGACCGCCCTCTATCCCTACCATCAGGCGACCGTTGACTCGTGCTCCCTCCACCACCAAAGCCACCATTCTCCCTTCGATGCTGGTCATACCGCCTGTGCGAATCGCGCTCTCGGTCATCGTAAACTCCTCTCCTTTCCCTTTCTCGATCCCTATCACGGTCTCTCTCTCCCCTTTCCGCAAAGCTGGTGGCACTTCCAGCGCTGTGAGGTGGGGCTGAAAGTGATGGAGGCGGCAATCCCTCAATTCTGTATGGATTTCTCCCTGAAGGAGTCCCATTCGAATTCAGATTTAGACCTTGCCCTTGGTTCTGCAACGAAGACTGCTCAACAGGTGACAGGGTGAATGTTGTGGCACCAGAGGCGGGAATTGCAACAGCTCCAGCTCCAGCAAGCAACGGCGGAACGATAAAACCTTGTGCGGGCGAAGGTAACATTTGGGGATTGGCAGAGACGAATGAAGCCTGCTTACTACCGGTGGTACCCTCTGTCCGAGAAGGGGTTGGTAGAGCGCTGGGGGGTGCTGAAGCTTGAGCAGCACGAGCAGCCTGATTTTGTGCTATCGTCTCCTTGGTCTTGCGCAGAGCGGCAAGACGATCCAATGTAGGTTTTGGGGATGAGACTGTTTGTTTCGGAGGGGCGGACGCGACCGTTGGATTGTCACCGCTCCCAGATTCAGTTTTGAGTTGAGGTGTTTTCGGTTGTTCAATAACTGGTGTCGAAGTAATGGACACACCCTTGGAAGTTGCAGACTTTCCGGGTAGGATCTTCTTTTTGGTCCCCGGTGCTTCATAATCTTCGTCTTCGTCTTCGTCACTTTCTTCGTCTACATCCATGTCCTCATCTACTTTTTTCTTTTTGGTGCTCGTTGCAACCCTCTTCCTCTTCTGACCAGCAGCACCCGAACCACCATTCCCTTTCTGTCCCTTCCATCCACTAACAAAAGCTATGAAAGTTTTCTGTACCCTGTTGTTCATCCTGACATCCATATAAATCGTCCTCACATGGTCGAACATCTCCTCGATACCTACCGCCAGCTGCGCGACGGAAGTCGATTCCTTGTACATATAAATAAAAACCGCAGTATACACAAATTCGATAGGAGAGACTTTTTTATACTTTTTGAAAATCTTGCCGTATTTGCTGTCGAGTACCAACCTCGAAAAGATTCGGAAAGCCTCTATGACACCCTCTTTGAAGTTTTTGTCCACCTGGTCTTTGGCTTGTAGCCATTTCTCGACATGCGAAAAATCGGACATGATACTCTTCTTCGGTGCGGAGGTTGCCATAATATGGATAGAGTGCCCAAGGCAGCGGAAATCAGTTCCGCGGTTGGTATTCCAGTTGAGCGTGTCTGGACCAAGCACGCCGTCTTCGCGGAGGAAGGTATTGATGACTTCACGGACAAAGATGGCTCGAGGGGTGCTGATAACTTGAAGTCTCTCTGCAATTGATCGTAGAAGCAAGAAGTGATGCCAAAGATTTGATTACACACACCTGCGGGCGTTAATGCCATGCCAAGTTGCACTCTCTGCGAAAAATGTCGAGTTGGTTTTCGATTGCACATGAGAGAAAAACGTACTTGAAAGACTTCACGTTCGTCTTCTTCTGAAATCTCGTGGTATTCTACGCATACAATTTGTTTGTTGCAAAAAACCTTGCGGTACTTGTCAGGCATCAATTGGCGCTTCACTCCACGTGAAACTGATGAGCCTTCTCTGAACCACAATTTTTCTCCGGTTATTCTATAAGAAAGTTGAGAGGGATATGATATAAATAAAGTTGTGGCCTTACGGGTCTTTATCTGGAGGAGTGAAGCCATCAGTCATGAAGACAAGTGAGAAAAAGTTGATGAGCCAGAAAACACATACGAGGAATCTAAGAACCGCATTTTAGCATCTGCAAGAAACAAAGTCCAAAACACTTACAACTCCATCCATAAACCTTTTTGTAAACCTACGTTAGTTCCAGTGAAAGACATAAAAGACACGTTTTCATACCGGTGTATTGAGGTCAGCCTCTGTTTTCCATCGATACACGTCTTCGTTTCCGAGCCATCGTCATGAACCTTGACAGCAAAGATGACTGGTGGAATGTAAAAGTTGCGAAAAATGGAGTCGATGATCATAATTTGTTTAGTTTCCGGCCACACGACGTCTGTGATCATTGTCAACTTTTTTATTACAAACGCAAGTAGACGAATACAGACCCCGCTGGTATTCTGGTTCGAGGTTAATATCACCAGCATGGATCTGATCTAAAATAAATTTAACTGCCGTCAAAACCACTTTCGTTGAGTCGGCGAAAACACGTAAGATGCATACCGTACAAGGCCTGAGCACTGTAGGTGGTGGCTCGAGCAGGGGTTAGTGCCTTCCTAACCCTCCATGCGGATTTTGTGACTGGCTTTTTCCCCTTTGACTCGGTGTAGTCATCACTCTCAATGTCGGTGAGATCAGACAGGTAGTCGTCGTCAGAAGCCATGGTCAAGGCTAAAAGAGGAAGAAAAAGTTATTATTGAAAATGTGTTGTACAGCCACCGATATTGCTTCCCTTCCGTGTTGCAAACACTCTCCGAAATCAAGCGTTAAACTTATTATGTTATTGAATTCCTGAATACTTCACTATCTAGGACATCACACAAGATTAATACTGTAACCCATAGAGAAAATGAGTGGCGATCTGTTCAAGACACCGCTAAACAGAACCAGGTTAGATGGACCGTTGCGGTCAACAGCAACGAAACGTGATTCACTGGCAGCAGAACTAGAAAGAGGTTTTTCCACTTGAACTTTTTTTCAGTACGAATCTATGTCTGATAACAATGTGGTCCAACAGATCCGAAACTATCGACTGCAAAACGCCAACAACGAACTCAGGTTTTCACTTCCTCGCTGTCCCATGCAAACTTGGAGCGGCAATTGCTGGCAGCTCAGACGGCGAAGATAGAATTAGAGACCAAACTAAGGGAGAAGGAGCTGCTAGTTGAAAGGTTAGAACGGGACCGACGGTGGTTTGCAGACCGGGAAAAGGAAGAACGCGAAGAGAAGGAGAAAGAGCGTGAAGAGCATGACAAAGTAAAGGTATGCATACGATCCTATGATAGGTTTCGTGCTGACATTTAGCAGCGTAAAGTAGATGCTGAAAATCGTTCTCTTCGGACCAGTATCGCTTCGTTACAGCAAGAATTCGACGACTTACAAGATTCTCATTCTGTTCTCTCAAGAAGTACCAGCCAGACGATTGCCTCGCAGAAGACACAAATCACTACCCTCACATATCAAAACTCTCTTTTGCAAGAAGAACATGACCAATTTAAACAGTTGGCCGACGAACGGAATGTTACCATCCAAGTGCTTCAGAATCAGTATGATGAGCTCAGTGCGAATCAAGAAGCGCTTTCACGGCAGGCATCGCAAAACGAAAGTATGGCCGTTGTTCAAGAGGAGCTGCATCGCCAGGCAGCTTATCTCCGCAAACTGGAGTTCACGAACACAAAACTTAAAGCAGAATTAGACATACTTCGAGAACGAAATACAAGTTTGGAGGTGTTGCGAGAGGAGAAACGTGGATTGGAGCAGAGAGTCGCGGTGTTGGACGGGATGAGGGGGGAAATCATCAAGCTGGAGGCCGCAGTGGAAGCTGGGAGGCAGGAACGCGAGACATGGTGAGTAAAAAATTTCTTCAAGAAGTATGTCCTTTTGAGCTTGGCTTTCAGGGCGAGCACGACCATTGACGCCAAATCGTCTGGTACACCCGTCTCGCTGACACAAACCCTCGCGGACCTCCGACTTACTCATGCCCGTCTTCTTGAAGAACATGGCACGATTGTATCCCTTCTCCGACAGCGCGAAGTCCAGCTCACCGAGCTCGAACAGCGTGAATCCGAAGCGCAAGAAAGTATCTTTTCTCTTCAGGAGGAGCTCCTTGCGGCGAAGGAGGGTATCACACGTCGAGAAACGCGTGCTGTCCTTGCAGAGCGAGAAGTCGGATTCTTGCAGGCCCTTCTGGCAAGTTATGATGCAGAGGCAGAGGCAGAAGTGAGTGACAAGGACAAGGTCGACCAGGTGAAGGTGCAAAGGATACAACAACTTGAAACGTTGTTGCTGGAATATAAAGCGATACTCGGGGGACTAGAAAAGCAACTCGAAGGGTTTGGTGGGGGTTCTTCGATGCCTGGTAGTTGCCGGAATAGGCAGGAGCTTTCAGAGGAGGTTGAGAAGGAGCGATCGGAAAGGATGTCATTGCAGAGCGGTAAACAATTTTCTTATTATTTCATTTTTTATCCCATTATGATTTTGCATCACCTTAGAGTTAGAAAATGCCACTTCAGAAACGAAACAACATCTAGACAAGATTGAAGAACTTGAACAAACGCTTTTTGAACTTCGCGGTGAGATTGCAGGCGGCCGACATGTCCCCTCAGATGTGCGAATCCTGTCATTGAAGGAAAACCCCGAACAACAGTGGTTTGATCTACGACAAGCCACTATGGACCAACTCAAGAGCGAGAATCGAGCACTGATGAAAAGGCTGAAAAATTTGGAGGAAAGCGGTGCTAGACCTTCGGCCGGCCAGGAGCAAGCTGGAAAGGATCTCGTACCAAGGGAGAGTTGGGAGTTGGTAAATAAAGAGAAGGGAGACTTGGAGGAGCTAGTTAAGCAAAAGGAGAAGAGGTTATTGCGATTACAGCAGGTGTGTTCTTAGTGGTTCGCCCGCCACTCCCTATGTCAGGTCTGACTTTCCAAAGGTCTTCAGCTCGAAGAGTGCTGAATTCCGAGACGCCATCGCATCTATTCTAGGCGTCAAACTTGCCTTTTATCCCAATGGTTCCGTACGAGTAACGTCCATATATGATCTTTGCGCATCGTTTGTCTTTCAACCAGCATCCAAGTCGGAAGGAGCTAAAATGCAACTTGTCGCCCAGGGAGAAGGCGGACCACAAGATCTCCCAAGTCTTATGCAATTTTGGATTGAAAACGAGCAATGTATTCCTGGATTCTTGGCGAGCGTGACATTGGAATGCTACGATAAGTCCAAGAATGAAAGTGAGGGAGGGGAGATGGCAACATAATTGGAGGATAGTGTCCCTTTGTGGAGGCATTGCCCTTGTAAATAGTTACTAGTCGAGAAAACAATAATGACACGGTAAAGCTCTATTTGTGCTAATAGGGCGACTTCAAGGTACTCCTGTGCCAACGTCTGCCCTTCGCAACAAATACTGGATGTGACATATCATCAAGTATTGATTCACACCAATCCGCACCAATGATATGCCCCAAAAAATGAAAGATACTTTATTGACTTGAAAAACTACTGCATGGAGTAATTTAGAGATAAATTCGATTTCGATTTTCTCCGAGTCAGCAAACTGGAAGGAGTATGTTGCACGACCATTTAGCTCCGAGTATATGACCATTTGCAGACTGATGGCAACGATTTACAGCGCATTGTAACGAAATTGATAGGGCGAATACCCCGTTGAAGGAGATCCGAGTCGACGCATATAAATGAGATGGGTAATAAAGACTCACATATGCTTCTTGATAAGCTCTTTGGGTGGGTCATTAAGGGCGTCGGGTGCAAGAACACGGCTTGCTTTGCCGTGTTTATTTTTGTAGAACACGATATCAACATCATCTTCTATAAAACAGCACTGAGTGAAAGAGCGGTACAAAGCCCGGAACGCATTCTGATCCAATGAGATGTGATCGACAGTGAAGATAAGACGCGAATCAAACAATCAAGGGTATGATAGTACTCACGGTCGAATCGTAATTGTAGTCGTCTTTGAGGACCTTCTTGATTACTTCAGTCACCATGGGTTGATTGTCTGAAATCGAGATATCAACTTTTAAGGTGGCTCAAGAACGTCATCAAAACCTACAGAACGGTATGGATGAGAACAAATGGTGCGCTACCTAGGGCGAAGGAATCAAGACCAGCTGGAGTCGTGAGTAATCGAATGGTACCTACATGGTCATGAGAAACGTTGTGCAGGAAAAAACGTCCGGCCCATCCCAGGAGAGGGCGGTCAACCGTAGCAATCGCACCTCGAAGGAAAGTCCATTGTTTGTTGCGATAGTGAGCAATAGTCGGATCAGAATGGTGCAGGAATGTCAACATGACAACCCAGTGGTTGGCGAGCTGAGTTGCCAATTAGTTATAGCGACTTTGTTCGGTCATCATATAACTTACAAGGTAAGGAATAAAGTACAGCTTGAAGAAATAAATGAACCCGACTTTCCTCGTCCAAGTATAGAGGATACAGGACATAACAATGAGACCAACATTGGAAGCAATGATCCCCTTCCTCTCCTGAGGTTTGAATAAAGGGGAGGAAGGCTGAAAATGCTAATGCGCTTCGTCAGAAATCTGTTTGCGTTTTGCAAAACCAACTCACGTTCGTGCCGGCGGGGTACATGGGGTTACCCATGACGTTAGTTAGAAGGTAACATTGCCATCCGAATATTTGCATGACTAACATGCGGCAAAGTGTATAGATAGGTGTCTCTTCAAACACACTATGATAATCCATGACATGTGAAGAAGAGTTTTCAGGAAGACCACAATCAGAGCGCGTGCGCGGAACGTAGTTCTCGTCGCGTTCTACTGACATAGTGCCTCTGTGATGGGCGCGGTGGGTGATCCTCCATGCGTAGTAAGGGACGAGGACAAACTGTGAATATTGCTTAGTTTTCCTAAAGCACAAAATTATCAGCAACTTACTGTATGCATGGTGTAGCCAATCAAATGATTAACCCAGTTGTACGGTGAAAGCGTGCCATGCCCCGCTTCGTGAGCCATGCACCACCAGCCCGCCAAAATAATACCCTGCAAGTACCAATATAAGGCCCAGGAAAGCCACTTGACGAGGAGGGAGAGAGCTCGATTTTCTATAAGGGCAAGTGACAGTGCATCGATCTTCCATGCCAACTTATAGACAAGAACGGCTGAGAAAACGTCGCGGAAAACATAGTACAGGGATTTCAATGTGTTCCGTCGGTATAGATGCTTTGGAACCACCGAGTAGACTTCAGAATAAGCTACCTAAAAGGATGGGTGTCAGTAAATTTTCTATGCACACGAACTTTGATGAATCGTACAGTCGTGGGTTTGAACGGAGTCTGCATGCGCTTTTTGTACTCGTCGCTATCTGTGAATAACGAAAGCATGATTTTGATAAAGTGCATTCTTGTGGGGCAGTAGAATTCAGTCGCACGAATGTGAGGAACCGAAGGCACTAGCTATTTATCATCCTCGAGCTGAGCGGTACACTTATGTTGTGTGATCCTTTGTTCCATCAGTAGTTTTAAGTCCACAATTCAATCAAAAGGGTGATCTTGCGGCAGTGAACAAAGCGAATCATCCGAAATCACGTCAGAGCGGCCAAAAACACGAAAAAAGTTGTGAATCTCACCAAATTCAAATTAATATTGAGGTTTTGTTGTTTAAAATTCAGACTTTTTGTGTTGCTGTTAGTTAAAACGACAACCTTTCAAATATAAACGTGAATCACTGGCGTAGAATGGAAACAGTTTTGCTAATCTGACCAGAAGAACGGATCCCTCCCAAATCCCTCCTTCCTTCCGTGCCGCTGGATAGAAGACTTTTTCTTTATAGTGTTGGGCAGTGCAATGCAGAACAAGGCATTCCAGGCGAAATCTCGAGTGGAATAAATCTGAGCTCAACATCACCAGCACCCAACTTGGCAGTGGATCGCGGTGGTGAGAGATTCTCCAGAAGTTATGATCACCGATTATTTCGTGGACCGTTCGGCTTACTCCCTAACTTCGTGCCAATCTTACAGCTGCCCCATCATGATTTGCGCATAGCTCCAAATGCGACAAAGGAAGTTTCACCACCGTCTGGTTTGGTCAAGCGGAAGATACTTGTGGCTGCAGCGGGAATGCGAACGCAGAAAAGAAGGACTAAGGACACCCTAACAAAATGGCCCAGTAACACAATTCGAGTTTGTTTACATATAGATTGAATTTGCGAATCCTGCCTCGGCCAGATCAAAAATCTCTGCCTAATACCGTCCGCCCGCTTACAACATTAACCTTAGTTGACTGTTTACTAAAGATTCAGTACGAGGTTCCCGGTATTAATTCTAGAGATGTATCATTATGTGCAGACGAGCATTAAGGTAGTGACAGTGCGCTAGCTTGTTACCATATCAATCTGACCTCTACTTCCTCTTTGTACTCAATCCCTTCCCACCTCGTTTCGCTGTCTCGAGATCCTTTTTTCTCAGCCTTATGTTCTTGGGCGTAATTTCCACCAGCTCATCATCAGCCATATACGCGAGTGCCTCTTCCAAGGTAAGTCTTTTTGGACTCGCCAAAACAATCTTCTCATCCGCAGCAGCTGCACGAATGTTTGTGAGCTGCTTCTTAACACACGGATTCAAGTAGAGGTCGTTAGACTTCGATGATTCGCCAATGATCATGCCGGGATAAACTAGTCAAGATATCAGCCATGTTAAGCAAGTCGACAATGAGAATGTCTGACCTTGAATCTGCGGGTGAATGAAGAGTGTCCCACGAGCTTGGAGTGGTGCCATTGCATAGGCAGATGATTCGCCCGTCATCATTGAAATGAGAGTCCCATTCCGACCAGTGTCAATGGTACCTTTATAAGGTTCATAACCTTTGAAGATATGATTGATCGTCCTGAGAGGGAAAGACAATAGCACCACGAGAAATTTACAAGAATTTTCAATGTTACGTACCCTTGACCATGAACATCGTTCTTGAACTCGCCAGCCATATATCCGATCAAGCCTCTGGCAGGGACATCTATTACAATCCGCACCCAACCCTCTTCTGGATCACCAGTGTCGTAAGACCGCAGTTCACCTCGTCGCATCGTGAGGTTCTGTACCACGCCCCCCGCATATTCTTCTTTAACCAAAATTGTGCATTCTTCCACAGGTTCCAAAAAGGCAGGTTTATTACCAGAATGATTGGGATCGCGGATGAGAACTGCTTTGGGTGGTCCGACAGAGAGTTCGAAGCCTTCTCGACGAAGGGTTTCCAAGAGAACACCAAGGTGTAATACTCCCCTTCCGCGAATCTCGAGCGACTCAGATGATGACCCTGGAAGAACTGTCAATGCAACGTTTGTTTCTGATTCCTTACGTATACGCTCTTTTATCACCTGCGAAGTGAGCTTGGTACCCTCCTTTCCGGCAAGCGGGGAGTCGTTGGCAGATACATTGACCGAAATAGTCGGAGGGTCAATGGGCGTTATCGGAAGCGCTTTAGGTCCATTTGGACCCCATCCTTCGGGGTGTACGAGAGTACAATTCACCCCACCCACAGAAATTTTAATTCCAGCGACACTAACAATTTCGCCAGCTCCCGCAGTATCTTTTTCAACCCTCCTGAGACCCCAACGACCAAAGATTTTTTTGATTTTGCCTTCGCCCACTTTCTGACCCTCAGCATTCAGCGCATGAAGGGTGTCTCCGACCCTCAGCACACCGGACTGAACGCGACCAAGATAAAGAGTACCTACATAAGGGTCGGCTTCGATCTGAACTGTAAGCATCGAGAACGGTTTGGATCGAGAGAGGTGAGTCGGTGCTGGCACATGAGACATGATGACGTCCAAGAGAGGGGTAATAGAAGATGAAGGCGAAGGGGGACTAACAGCTGGTAATTCATGCTGTGCCCAACCTTGTTTTGCAGATGCGTAGAGAAGGGGATAATCCGCTTGCTCGTCAGATGCGCCGAGCGTTGCAAAGAGGTCAAACAAGTCACTCTCAACTTGTTGGGTCCGAGAAGATGGTCGGTCCGCTTTATTCAGTACTACAAGGGGTCTGCAGGAAAAGTGAATATATACATTTTCGCAGTGGCAATTACTAACCGAAGTCCACGGCTGAGAGCCTTAGAAAGAACGAAACGAGTTTGTGTCATCGGACCCTCCGTTGCGTCTACGAGGAGGGCGACACCATCGACCATGCTCATAACACGCTCCACTTCACCACCAAAGTCAGCATGTCCGGGGGTGTCAACCATATTAATGACATTGCCCTTATAAATGATACTTGTGCATTTCGACAGAATTGTGATGCCGCGCTCGCGCTCAAGGTCATGCGAGTCCATCATCCTGACAAAACCGCTTTCATTGGGCATATGTCCACCTCCTAATGTAGTCAATGAAGACGTCGTTCGCGGCATTTGCTCGGATGCGACACCGTCGCTCACAGTCCCAGACTGACGAAGAAGCTGACCGACGAGCGTGGTTTTCCCATGATCAACTGGAAGGCATGTCAAGGGTCAAATTCAACAAACGACATAACTCTCAATATCTCACCGACCATGTGCGATAATAGCTATATTGCGTATCCGTTCAGTGGGGAGTAGTTCTCCCTCATCCAAGGAACCAGAATCGGAAACCTCAGCCTGAAGACGCGTAGATGTTATTGAAAAAAACCGAAGTTTTTGTGCCCGTAAAACATTGCCACAGGACCGACGAAGAACAGGAAACATCACGCAGTAGCATGCAAAGGGAAAGAAAATTTGTCAAACCCAAAGAGAATAAGTACATATTGTTTATTATTTAGACATAAATAAATCCGATATGGTGTAAAGGCTAACATTACCGCCTTTCACGCGGTAGCTCGGGGTTCGATTCCCCGTGTCGGAATTTTTTATTTTTCCTGATTTGATTAACTGGTCAATCCCCTTAATTCAACCCACTTCAATGTGTCGGACATGGTGTAATGGTTAACATTGCCGCCTCTCACGCGGCAGCTCGGGGTTCGATTCCCCGTATCCGAATTTTTTTTACACCCCAAATCTGCTGGTAACAGCATTCTCCGAAAAACTCTCCAGCCGCCTTCGACATGAACCACAAAATCTATGTCATGTAATTGAGAAGCCGAAGACAAAGATAAAGGGCAATTAAATGCGTAGAGTTTGCACAGAACAAAGCCACAAAACTAAACCGAAAGCAATAAAACGCGAGGGATAATACACTTTCACTTGCTCCTCTTATAAATCTTCGCCAAGAAACTCTCGAAAATCTCCCTCTTCAATCCGCTCTCCACTTCTACGATTTCCGCAATCTTCTGCCTCAAGTTCGCCACTGTCTCTTCTTCGTACTTGGCATAGACATCCCTGATTCTTAACTCTTCGAAGATTTCCTTGATTTTCTTCTCCTTCTCTGCGTCCTTTTTTCCATAATTTTCGTCCAGAACTCGGCGTTGTTCAGGTGTGGAAAGCTTGAGCGCAGTGTTGATGACCCAGGAGCATTTATTGTCTATGATGTCTGTGCCAATTTTGCCAATTTGCTCAGGAGTTCCAGAAAAGTCCAGGAAGTCATCTTGAATCTGGAAATATTCTCCGAGAGGGATAAGAATTGACAGGGTCACATCATAAGGACGGATAGTAGTCGGTGGTTCCGTCGGTATGGTGTAGGAGTCTGGAACGCGTGAAAGGAGCAATGCGCCTGCGACGGGGAGGTAGAAAGAGTAATATGCCGTCTTATAGATGACAATTAATTTGTGTCGCTCAAGCGAAAATTTGTTCAAATCGACTTTGTCTTCCGGGGCGGTAATGAGATCTATGAGTTGGCCCATTTCAGTTTGATAGGTCGTCTCGTGGAAAAGGTCAAGGAGGTCAGCGTAGAAGGGTTCTGCTCGGAAGTGTACTTTGATCAAACGATAGATAGCGGATTCAAGCATGAAGGAATCATTAATTGCGATCATGCCGACAGATGGTTGGCGGTACCAGCAGGGTTGACCACGACGTGTGATGGAAGCGTCCATAATATCGTCGGAGACCAGGAAGAAAGCTTGAAGCTTGTAATAATGTCTTAGTCACAGTTCGTATTGGGTTAATTGACGCTCGTACCAGCTCAACGCACCATCCTATTACAGCAGCCTTAAAGTATTCATCCTCTTTGAGAGCACGTCCCTTCAGAATTTCAACCGTATCAACAACAGACATTCCTCGATTGAGTTTTCCTCCTGGAACATTGTAGTTCAAGCTCTACAAATTCCCGTCGGCCGTAAAATTGAAGAGGCTGATGTAGCACTCACGTTGCGATACCAGTCAACCGCCTCAGGGGGCATACCCTCTTTGGCAAAATGATCAACAAGCTCGTCCCTGATTCTTTCAAAGACTCTTTCGAATTTCTCGCGACGAGTTTGCTTGGATCCGCTAGACATCATAAAGGATATCCAAAGGGCTGGGTTGGAACGGGTAGGTCGTGAGCAACTATTTATATGTGACCTGAAACAATTACCCAGCAAAAAATAGATAATCTTGCGGAGCATCGATGCCAAATTAACAATAAGGACAAGTAAGTATCCGCCTTTTACAAATTATTATGGCCAGTCCACAAAAGATGGCCCGATGGTCATTGCACGGCGATTGAAGCTGAGTATTAATATATTGTTTAAATAATGTTGACAATGCACCATATTTCGGGCTGAACGTGAATCGCGAACAGATTCGGTTGGAGGTTATATTCATACTCTGCTGAGTATAGATGTAAAATCCATTGTACAATGGGGCATAATTTTCAAGAACAGATTTTTGTGGAACAAAGCCACGAGTGAAAGTTACTTGAAGTCCGACGAACTGGATTGAAGATTCCGGAAGGCCATGTTCTTTTCGAAGCAACATGAATCGTTTTACCTTGAATGCCGCTCGAATCGCGTCATCACGGATGCCTGCCGTCACCCTCCTAAGCATCTTCGTTACCTTGGGTGGTGCGTCCTAGGATCGTGGCAGGACGGACAAGGTCACCAGGTATGTCTGAATGGCGATCTAGTCGACCAGGGCATTTATCACTACGAGTTACCTGCAGCTCAACAGGATTGCCTTTTATGTTTCTTTGTAATTCTGAGGCTAACGATACCTCAGATGTCCTCTTTCACGCCGTTCTTGAGGTCATCAGGCTGCGCAGCCAGGTACCGTCTCAAACGACAGAAACCCTGGTGGATATTCCGCCACACGAGATGAGGAACGATGCGTGTGGACCGTTTGCTGCCTGGTGTCTATGCACATCATTCCTTAAAGCAAAGGCGAGGAGGCACGTCTCCATTACAATCTTTCCCTACAACTGACCTGATCATAGCTAGTGGTTCCAACTCATCATTGAAAACCGGCCACACGGTCGTGATAGAGTCAACACCTTGGACAATATAAACGACATCAGGAATGAGATCATGGGCGCTGGTTCGATTCTCGGGCAGTCGTCGTACCAAAGGCCTGTCTACCCCTCTTTTCAACCTCCTTACGCCAGCCTGTCAGACACCTAATCGTATCCGCAATCTTCTCAAATGTTATTTTCCGCGATACACACTCCAATGGCTTGCTGCTAATGTCCCATTTCTTCGTAGTTTTTTTCCGAATATTAGTGATGCAGCATTCATATCTTCCCACAAACCCAAACTATGGTGCGGCCGCCGTGAGTAGAAACCACGCTGTTCTCAATAATTGCTCTGGTCTTCCACGTCCCAAGGCACCCGAACCCGTGCCGATAATTGATTGCACAACAATAATTGTTAAGCTATCAAATAATGCCCGAGCTGAAGGGGTTCAACGACAGACCACCAAATGATGGAGGCAGATTTGAAGCAGCCAGTATGAGACGAGGACGATGTGTTGGAGGCAACTCAAAGCCGTCCACGGAGAGACATGTTAAGAAGGAGCAGGAGCGCAAAGAAAATATCAACAAATGGATAGTATTTTGGATTTGACTTGAAAACTTAGCCCCCGAGTGCAGTGAGAAAGGTCATCGAATGCATCAAATCATAAATGGTTACACAAATATATTTCCCTGCCAAGATGTCGAATTCCATGTAACATAGTCACTATTTAGTACTTAGGCACCAATTAGTATAGGATATGACCAATCTCGGGCGTTGCCGCCGTAGCAGGCGTAGTTTCCAATTCCCAGATGCCCTCGATGCCCTTGACTGTAATAACCAATAGCAAGGCGGGTTATTATACTCAATATCGCTCTATTACCTGTCTTTAAATCATTTTTATAGAAAAAAACCGCCATGTTAGAGAGTTCAAAATGAATAAGCAATTGCCAAAGAAGGAAATTAGATACCCTAATCCGAACCATGGATACACACCTACAACAATAAATAGATCCTGTCGAAGTCCGTTCTTCTTCAGCTTGTCAAAATCACTTTTATTCAAAAACCTACATACTGATAATATACTGACTACAACTAAACTACTAAAATTAAGCTTCGAAACACTAGATGACTATAGAACAGAACGGGTGGATACAAATAACACGGAAGAAAGAGCAAAGAAGACGAAGACAGAGATTTTTCGAAGTGAGAAGGACAGAGGATTAGAAAACCTTTGTCAGGATTCTAGATATCTGCGTTTGGGTGCTCCCTCTTCAACTCGTTCCAAGCGGCGCGCGAAGCTAGATTCTTCGCCTCCTGCTTGGATGTAGCGCTTCCCTTGCCATACTCAATACCATTAACTAGTGACCCCATCAGAATTAGCATACGATATAAATTTGCCTCTTACCAAGTGCAACGACTTCATGAATTACTGCGTAGAGTGGACCGAACGAATTTTCTATGAACGTGGGTTTATTCTGTGGGCCAAAAAGCCGTACGCAGGCTGTGTGGAGTCTATTGATAGGGTCTATCGTAAGCAAATGTCAGTCAGGGTAGTTACGAAGATTAAGAAGATACGAACGGTCTTCAGCCATTATGAATCAGGAAGGATAAGGGGTCGGTGATGTTGACGCGGGTCTCTTAAATACTGCTTGGCTACCCTTTTACGCGTGGTGTACAAGGCAACGGGGAATGGAGAGAAATTTGCCTTGATCAACCTTCAAATCGAGAGCAAAGAAAAAAGAATTAGCAGTGAAATGTGTTGAACAATTCCGAGCAACGAGGCGGCCTTAATAACTCGAAGTGTTTCGAGTTAACGGCGATAATATTAAGTATGAAGGAGGGCAAGAACCTAGTGTAAGGGAGATTCTGTGGACTCAATGAACGGAAACTTCTGGGTACTCGGAAGACAATCAATAGTTCAAGCGATAAGCAAAAAAGGGGAAATTGTCGATGAAATCACTTGGCAACAGGTAATGATTCGATGGATCGCTTGTTGACTCCAGAAGGTATTACTACGAGATAGGAGAGATCAGGAGGTGTGAAGATGGTGATCCGAAGCATAGCATTCTGACCTCAAAAAAACCCTAGCCACCTTTGAGCAAGTGTACAACAACCTGAAACGGGAATTATCAGTGCGGATGATCATTGATTTGGGCCTTTCAAAAGACGAGTCAAACAGGAAGATCCAATTGAGCGTAAGGGTACACCCTCGTAAGATCTACAAAAAAATTTGGAATCGACACAAAGAAAAACCCAGGAAAGTATGCAATACTAGATCCATTGGAACTGGAGTATTAATAGATTTGGTGGCTACAACCAAAGGAACTTGGAAGACAATCATATAATCTCTGGTTCAATGCAATAAGCACAAAAACGAAAATTTAAAACAGGCGTTGGTACAATCGCTAGTAAGTCCATTTGTTAACAGACTCGGGGCTGAAGCAAAAAATTTTGACTTCACCACTGGCGACAAAAAAAAAGGGTAGCTTCCCCCTTTGAGCAAGTGTGCAAAAACCTGGTACGGGAAGCCAGGAGATATGTAGTGCAGACGCTACGGCCCTTTCAAGAGTTAATTGGAAGATCGCCCAATCGGGCATAAGTGTACACACTCTCGGAGAACAAAAAATTTGTGGAGGAAAACCCAAAAAATATGCTCCCAAATGGATTTCGATACATAATTTTTTATTGTTGAACTGGACCCACGAGTGGGGGACGATGGCTGCATGAGATTCGTAAGTCGACTCCTTGGAGGGAACTCAACCGACGGCTTGATGACAAGGAGGCGGTATGTAGGACTCCAAAATTGACTATGCCAAAGGTCTGAAGCACAGAAAATCGATTGATAATGCACATTTCAGCCTTTGATTACAGAAACAACTTTTTCAGGCCAAAAAAATAGACAAAGAAGCTGACACTGCATTCCACTAGGTCCTGGGTTCATGCTCGGAGCTTGAATAGTTACTATGACAACGGCGACAGAGTTGGACTCGGCAACCCGGCTTAGTACTTACAAGTTACGGCGTTTTAGAAATAGAAATTCGAGATAGCGCTCTGGGTTATTTTATATTTGAATCCAATCACCACTTAAAACAGAAAATCAACTATAGAGCTCCTTTCTAGTTGAAATATTGGATACGGTTTCCGTGAGCATTGTATTTTAATAACAATTAGAAACAAATATAAATGGGGTTTAAATACTAGGACCGGTGTACGTGTTTTATTATCTCATTCTGCTTATAATGACTGTCTCCATCGTATGAATCGAAGCATGTATAACTAGGATGGCGTAGCGAGCTCCCCCGCCCCGGCCCCTGGCGTCCTTAATAATCATCTCGTGTTGCCTGCCTCAAGGCATTGAAAACTCAGAAGGGCCCGGTTCAAATTTTGCTTCACGATTTACATGCTTTGGTCTAAGATGAATTTATGAGATGTAATGAAGACCACCTCCCTTTGTGGTGAGCCACACACACTCTCCCCATTGCGTCTCGAATCCATGAACAGCATAGATAAACCTCCCTTAAAGCGACGAAAGTTGCTCACAAGCAAACCTACTTCTGCCATAGACTCACTGAGGGGTTTGACTGCGACTACGGACACTAACAAACCCTTAGAGTCCACAATTATTTGTGTGTCGTGCCACCGGGCCTTGAACGTTTACAAGAACATTATTTGTTGTGCGATGTGCGTTTGAAAAATTTTGACTGTTGAGAAGGGCTGACCCTTGCTCGTTGCAGATGCCTCTCTACGACTTGTGCTATATGTTCGCGAACGTGCACACTGGCACACGCACTACTAGCTTCACAACCTTCTGCGCCTCTCCTCAATCGGTCCCCAACACCGTCGCAATCAAACTTTTCTCTTCCTTTAGTTCTGTCATCAGGAACTCCTGAGCCATCTGCTTTATCCAGTTCGCCGATCCAGAGTATAGCAGGTCGAAGGCGCAAACATTTGGAAGACGACAATGCGGGTTTTTTTAATGATTCGCCACACGATGACAATCGCCGTGACATAATTTTCGCCCAAGGTTGCGGCAGGGTAGTGTGCAAGGGCTGTTGCTACGAAGACGTTTACAAGTGCGTTTATTGACTAGTAGCAAGTGGTTTTTTCATTTGACCGTTATCAGCAATACGGCGACATGCCTAGATTGCTCACATCGGAAGACTTTCCACTAGATTTTCAAGACGCTTTCTTATATGACTTTCATGTGCCCCGTAGTCAATTTTCTTTTGCATCTAAAGTCACCAAATGAAATTTCTTCTGAAAAATACGGTTTCTAGTGTTGAATAGGAATTAAATTATGGGAACTAACAACTTGAGATGCTATTTCTAAACGCCATTTGCGGAACTTGAAATGCATCACCCAGTATACGAAATATCACCTTATTATTTCCATACATCTCAGGCTGTCCCATCACGGGTAAACCATGAGTGTTTTAACACTTCTTCGGCACTGGGTCTCCTTGTTGGATCGATGGTGAGCATAGACCTCAGGAGCGCGAACAGCTCCTCGTGGTGTACTCCAGATTCCTTCGTGAAGTGTTCCAACTTGCGATTCCATTCAGCGTCAGCAGTTTCTTGTGATATGGCTACGCATGGGTTCAGTCGGCGAAAATGTAGTAAGAGGATGTCTACTCACACAAACTGCGAAGTAGCTCTCGAGACTCCCAATATCCTTTCCACCTGCGGCACCTCCCCACAAAGTGTCACCATGCTTCCCAGAAGCGTGTCATTCCGCCCTGCAAAGTAGAATATCCCCCCTCCGAATACCAGCTCGTATATCGTGCAGGCAAGGGACCAGATGTCGCTGGCTCGTGTTGGCGGGGATCCAGGGTCGGCCGGCAGGACGACGCGTTCGAACATGAGTTCGGGGGCACATACTGCCGATGTCATTGATAGTGCATATTCATAAGCAACAATTATGCACACTGGATTTTAACTGACCATTTCCC
>QDKV01004905.1_pt1 | contig 18439 bp, 24 predicted proteins | sample 1861101 | NCBI WGS metagenome assembly QDKV01 (sample SAMN04275158, study PRJNA302643) | Fungus metagenome, whole genome shotgun sequencing project. | isolation source: fruitbody | host: Mallocybe terrigena | place: Sweden | collected 2013 | reverse complement strand
TCACTTGGAAAAAGTAATTCCAAGGTATTCCAAGGTAATATTGCCTTACCTTGACATTCTTTGAGATTTGCTTGAAATTTTTTAAAGTAAATTTAAGTAAATTCAAGTACATTCAAAGTCAATTAAGGGAGTTTAAGTAAAATCCTCTTTTCCTGATGCAATTCCTCTCCGATGTGTGCACCAAAGGTCTTGCGCTTCTAGACAATGCTCCAAATGCTTGAAGAAACCCATTTCAGAGTACATCTTCTCCTGTCTGGCTTCCAAAGCTTGACATTGCTCCCTTGACCCTGTCAAATTGAACACACTCCGAGTCTGGCAGCCTTGGCATGCAAGACCAATGTGCATTTTATGTGATGTGGGATCAAAATATGGGAATGGAATTGCCACCATGAACCGAGTGATATCATTGGCTGTCTCTCTGGATGCATTTCGCATTTGTCGCTTGAGAGTAGCATTTGCATGAGATGATTCCATGTACTTTGCAAGTTCTTGCTCCCCACCATGAGTCATGATTGCCACTTGACGAACCCTCACTCTGCTAAGAAGATGACGTGGCCTTCTGTAGTTCTTGCTGAACTGACCATAGCAACCTGGTAAGGTGATCACAACAGGGACTTTTGCAAGTCTAAGTGCCTTGTTAGTGAGCCTAAACACTGCCTTTGCATCACTTTCTCCTATTGGCAAGAGTTCAGGGGCCATCCGCAAACATGAGAAACAACACCGGATGCACTCTGGGATCCAGAGAAATGCTCCAAAATTGTTGCAGATACAACAGGCTGGAGAGCAAAAGGCCTGAAAGACCTCATCCACAGTGAAGTGAGATCCTGCAATTTGTGTGAGGGCAACAAGAGCACGTGGTGTGTGATGTAGGAGGTGCTTGAATGGCAGTGATGTGTGAACAATCATTCGTGCTTGTCGGTTCAGCGAGCTGAACACAGAAATTGTGTACAAATCAGAATACCGCAGTATTTCATTGAGCAGTTCAATGGGAAATGCTTTAAAATTTCCAAGGGTGGCAAAAGTTGAAGGTGATTTGAAATGGACAATCTTGGCTCGTGACCGTCCTCTATGGGTGTACATGCATTCAGACAATACGCTGGAGTCAAGATCTCGAGGATGGTATGCGAGCAAGCGAAGGACCTCATGTGGTGAGTTATCCTTAAACCATGAGAGAAACATGCCCTTGCGTGACTCGGAAACGGACGAGTGTTTCAAATCAGTTTGCTTTATCTTATCTCTTGACGTCGTGCAAGATGACATGCATTCAGGAGTCAAGATCTCGAGGATGGTATGTGAGCAAGGGAAGAATCTCGTGTGAGTGAGAGAAACATGCCCTTGCGTGAGACGGCACAAGTGTTTCAAATCAGTTCGCTTTATCTTATCTTAGGCTCGTGACCAGCCTGATGTCATCCATATCTTCTCTCCTCGTCCAAATCCGCAAACCAATCATCACACCCCCTCATCACTTCAGGACTCGCAATATTAACAATCGTAGACTTGCTCTGCGTATCTGTCCCCCGAGAAGGTAAAGAAAACAGTCCGATCATAAGTATCCTGATAAAAACTTTTTTGAAAAAAAAAGTACAAGCTAGGTATGCTTCCATGCCATTCTCTCGTCCAATTCCACTCTCTTTCATCCCGCCCCTATGAAAAAGAAGTAAAGGACACAACGTCTTCAGCACATGCCATCAATGTTTTCTTTGGCTTACCAAGGTGAACTCGGATCGTTCCTATGGTGCGTGTTCACCCAACAGAGTCCCGTCTCCATCTTTGCAGCAACACGATGCGCTCTCGATAAATCCTTTGTCCATATCCCAGCCCCCAATCCATACTTGCTCGCATTCGCCAATGCTATACCCTCCGCTTCATCCTTGCAAAACAAAAAACATGGAGTAAGACATGGATAGGATATAAAACATATGGTAAAAATAAAAAACTTACCGCGAAGCGTTTAACAACAACCACAGGCCCGAAAACTTCTTCTTGCCATATCTCATCGTCGATTTGGGAGTCAGCCAACACGGTTGGTGGGTAGAAGGACCCTTTCGAAAAGTCAAATCCGTCTAATTCGGAGAGACCCGTTAGCCGCTCGCCCCCGAAGAGTAGGTGGGCGCCATTGGTGACCGCACGTTGTACCATGGCATATACTCTCTCCAAATGGGAAGGTGAGATGATCGTACCCATCGTCGATTTTGGGTTGGCGGCTGGGGAAAGGCAACATGTGCGAATCAATAAATGGGTAAATTGAAAATAAAAGAAGGTTTTTACGATTTCCCATCCGACGCTTGATGCTCTCCACCTTTTGAAGGAAAAGCGACATGAATTCGTCGTAGATGGTATCATGTATGAGGACCCGAGTTCCGGAAACACAAGTCTGGCCAGACGCGACAAAGGCAGCAAAGGCAGCACCGTTAACGGCGCTGACCAAGTCTGCATCGTCGAATATCAGGATGGGTGTCTACGGTTGGCTAAGCAAAAGAATAGGCCTGACATATAATGACGGCTGTACGTACCTTCCCCCCTAATTCAGCTGTGTAGGATGCGAGGTTGGCTCCGACGATGCTGCCTATAGCCCGTCCTGTTGATGTACCAGCCTTCAAGAACAAAAACCAGACGTTGCAGCTCGATGTTCGCACCATCTCGTCCCCCCAACAGGACTTACCGTTATATCAATTTTACGCACTAATGGGTTTTGGACGATCCATTTCCCAGTTTGATTGCCCTGACCTGGGAGGATGGTCAATACTCCGGGAGGAACTTAGAAAGTGCAATCTTGAGCTTTATTTTGTATCATAGGGGAAAAAATAAATCTATACCTCCGGCTGCGGTAGCCATTTCTGCAAACTCAAGGACAGTGATTGGCGCCAACTATCGAGGATTTTAAGCATAGCTGAAGAAAACAGACTATAAAATTACCTCGGACGGTTTCACGATGACACTGTTGCCAGCAGCTAAAGCTGGTGCTATTTTCTTAATAGCAATCAACAGGGGGTGGTTGAAAGGCTACTTTTTGAGAGGCTATCCAATAAATCTGAGTCAGGGATGAGGAGAAGAAACCGCACAGTAATTTGAGCAACAACACCAAGTGGGACCCTCTCTACGTAGTTCAATAGTTTTCCTTGAGTCGGCGCGACGAACGAACTGTGCGTCCGCAACAACGCGGCGAAGTAATCACTACACGAAACCATAAAGGGAATTCAATGAAGAGTTCAAAGTCGGTAAATAAAAAGATATCACTTACAGCCATTCGGGAAGCCGCCCCAGTTGGGCATTCATCTCTCTAATCGTCCTCCCCGTTTGCATCGTCTCGAGCTGGGCGAGATTGGGGATGTTAATTTCAAGGATTCGGGCGAGCTTTGATAAGACTTTCGAGCGGTGCAAGGGAGGTGCTTGGGACCATATGCCCGATTGGAAGACTTGGTGAGCAGTTTGGATGGTGTCATTCACGAGGTCTTTGGAGGTGGAGGTGACTCTGGACAGGGAGTGTGAAATCGGGACAATTGTTGAGGTGGGAAATGGTACGTACGTGCATATGGTTTCGCCTGTAGCGGGATTATACACAGGGATTCTGGGGGACACGAATCAATTTTTTTTTTAAAACTGACATTGATAGGTCCGATCTCACTCTTCAAAGCCAGGATAAGGTACAAAATGGTCTATTGTAGGGCCATATTTTTGCTTGGGGAAAGAACGCTGCCGATATGATATAAACACCAGCTATGTGGTCAAATAGATACATACTTGATGCATGTTAGAAAGTGTCCTCAATGACCTATTCAACATGGTGAATGCAGAGTCTTATTTACATGTACAAATAACGCGTCCGTCACATGCGCAGATAGTGTTTGAAAAGTGTCTCATCCTTCCTGCCACCGTCAAGCGAGAACGATTCACAAACATGCCTCCTCGTCGTTCCACTCGTGCTGCGTCAGCCCAACCCGTGGCTAAGCCTCCTCCCAAGCCAGCCAGCAGGGCAAAACCCAAATCACAAGTTAACGGGATCAACGGTACTTCCAACAAGCGGAGCGCTTCACCTGAGCGCCCAACATCTCCTCCTCCAGCTAAGCGAGCCCGATCTGATGCCAAAAAGTCAGAAAATGAACCCCCTGCATCAGAGCCAGCTCGAGCAAGCCGTAAACCCCCTTCAAGAACTGCCACTACGAAGAAAGCTTCCGAACCTGCCGCTAGGAAAACTAGAAAACTTTCTCCCGTGCGTGAAGTAGAACCCGCTTCTGAGCCCAAACCAGAACCCAAGCAATTGAAACCTTACTTCAACTTGCTGCCAACATCACCTGAAAAGCGGCGGCCTGCTCTTCTGCCTTTTGTGTGGGGTGCTGGCAACTTTGGTCAATTTGGTCTAGGTCCCGATGTCCTGGCAGAATTGCCAAAGCCGAAGCGACATATATGGGCAGAAAAGAAAATAGAAGACGGAACATTCGGTGAGGAAGGTGCTGGCATTGAATTTGTGGCAGCTGGTGGACTGCATACGGTTTTCGTCGATGAAAAAGGCGCTGTGCGTAATTATTAGTGAAGTTATTTTTGTTTTACCCCCCCACTCAACGACATATAGGTTTGGACATGTGGCACGAACGATAATGCCGCCCTAGGCCGTGTCACTGACAATGTACCGGATCCAGAGAATACTGGCAATTTCTTAAGTGTCGATGACCTCACAGCCTATCCCCACCATCTCCAGATATTGATTGACGAGGGATTTCGCGCGGTCAAAGCCGTGGCTGGCGACAGCATTTGCGCAGTCATCAGCAGCAAGGGAGACCTGCGCGTATGGGGAACCTTCCGAGTAAACCATTCTTTGTGTTTACTTGGATTTTTCTGAACTTTATTCTATAGGCTGACGAAGGATTGCTGGGATTCTCTAGCGGGCTTAAAAAGGAATTTAAACCCGTTCCTATTTTGGAACTGAGCCACAAACCCGGCGACTACGAGAAATTCTCATCTGTGGCTGCTGGTGCTAATCACCTCGTCGTCCTCACTACACATGGCAATATTTACACCTGGGGAGCTGGCGAACAAGCCCAACTCGGTCGCAGAGTTTTGGAGCGAACAAAAATTCACGGTACCGTTCCAGAGAAGGTCACATTGGGAGGTAGAGGACGCAAGGCAGTTGCAGTTGGCGCGGGCGACAACCACTCCTTCGCCGTTGACGATAAGGGTGATGTCTGGGGGTGGGGTCTCAACAGCATGGGTCAAACAGGAACAGGATGGGACTCTGCAGACGACAACGTCGTTCAACTGCCTACAAAGGTCGAGAGTTTGAGCAATGCCGAATTGGGCGATGATGTTGTCGTGCAAATCGATGGTGGTTCACATCACACGTTATTCTTGACTCAATCTGGAAAAGTGTATGCCTGTGGACGTTCCAACGCTGGCCAACTTGGACTTGCTGATGACGATGAGGCTTTCAAGGACCATCCTAATGCAGACTTCATCAGCGAGCCGGCTCTCGTAAAATTCCCCGATCCTGACGATCCGGTCGTCCAAATTTCTTGCGGAACGCACAACAACGCAGCTGTCACACAAGGCGGTGCTCTTTATACCTGGGGACAAGGCGTCCAAGGTGAATTGGGCTTGGGAGACGAAGAAGAAGTCCGTACACCTCATGTGGTAGTGCGAAAAGAAGGTGGGGCATGGTTTGCTGCTGCTGTTGCTTGCGGTGGACAACATACCGTTGGTCTCTTCCACAAAAAATGAACGCCAGCCAATTGTTGGAGTGGATAATCGTGATGCTGCAGGTTTTCAACTCACCGAGCTCTCCCGCAACATTTTTTTCTCCGCTGAAATATCTCCTATATAATACTTTGATAGATTTCTTGCATTTATGAGTCGTTCGCATTTTTTTTCGCATATATTTCTTTGAATTGTATGCGCATGTCCTTTATCTGTCACTTTGAAGCTTCTTTCTTAAAGAAGCATGCCGCCGACCCTGACAAGATTCTCCAATATAAAAGGATCCTCGCGCCATATTTTTCCCCCAACTAATATCCCCAACCAAATTCCCTTGCTAAATCGTGCTTCATGTCTAGTACTGCCTTGGTGAGTACTCCACATCTCTTCCGAAGCGCGTCTTTTTTCCTGAGCGCGTCTGTGCAAGGCCATACCCGAAGGTTACACCTTCCTCGACACTGAAACCCTTATAACCGTCAAGGGGAAGAAACTCGCAAAAGAGCTACTCGAAGCCTCAAATAAAAGAAACCCAGATGACTTTGACATGTATATCTACAACGGTGAGTCGCGTACCTCGACGCGTTCCTGCCGATCTAAATCCGCGTCATAAGATTTCTTTTCCTACGGTATTTTGGAGCTCATCGATCGGACCTTGACCTCTCTGCACGCGAAGATCGTCAAGAAAGATTGGAAGGAAGCTTATCCTATTCTTGAAGCCCTCATTATGTTTGCCGGCTTCGAGTCGGTTTGGACTCGTACGTAACTTCTTTTAGAGGTATTTTCCCTAATTAATTGATTGACAGAATGTGACGACGGAGAGCGTGTTCGTTATACTTTCAAAGCTGTTGGGGCCTCATTCATCACGGTCATGCGTGGATTAAAGACAGCAGGAGAGCTCGATCCTACTCACTACCCAAGCTTGGGATGTCTTTTGGAAAATATGTTCGACTTCACGAACGACTTCAAGGATTTGAGCGGCAAATATGGCTCCATTTGCAAGGCAATCGCTCGACGCGTGCTGAAGGAAAAGTCGGATGAAGATTACAAACTGGACATTGAACGACTCAAAGAATGGGCTGCAAACCTCGAGGACGAAGAGATGAAGGCGGAGATCAAAGAAACCATCGAAGAACGCGTCAAAGACTTAAAGAAGGAGAGGACCAGCCGCAAAAAGATCGAAGCGTGGTTTGCCAAAGGCAAGGCGGTCGATGAGGATGACAATAGTTCCGACTGCAAGATGACTTCGGTTTGGAAAAAGTATAAGGCCCACCTCAGCGATTGTCCTCGATTGCCATTGCGGGGCCCTCCAGAGTGGGATCTCAGCAAGTGGACGGAGGAGCAGAAAAAGCCTTTTTCATTCGATTCCATGGAAGATTTTTGATCGACAAAAGCGCTGCATTGTGGTTTCACAAGTTGTATCCCCTTCTACCTACATAATAGTATTGAATCTCAGCAAATGTCTCCGATCCTCGATGAATTAATTTAACGTTCATGTTCATGTTCATCGGATGTAGGTGGCAGCGAGACGTCTGACAATGTAGTCGCCAGCATTGATAGGGGGATATTTCGCAGTGTCTCCGCAATTCGGCAAGCAAGAGACCTCCGCCGAAAAGTTTGGATTACAGAAGAAGGCAATAGACTGCCGTGAAGGGGTGAGGCCCCCATTATCAATCTTCAGTGAAGGCGCAACGACACGGTGCAACGTGGAACGCAAAACATCGTTGCTCCATCGAGCAAGGAGGTCACCCACGTTCACAATGATGGTCCCATCCTATGGCGTCTCAAAATGTAGCGATCAGTTTTTATTGTAGGAACACATTGCTCACAATGGGTGTGGCTGGTATGAACTCCCCAGTGTTAGGATTTTGAACTTCCAAACCACCGACTGAGTCTTGGAACAGGAGTGTTATTGTGCCGTAATCTATAGAGCGTAGTAAAACTCGATATGGACCTAAGTGAAGGACAAATTTGAACAGACCGCTATGAGCCCCGGCTCGTGATTGCCCCTCATTAAGCAGGAGGCCAGTTTTCACCGGAGGATAGGAGAGCAGTCGAAGATTGTGACACTTTTCATCGATCTTGTCATCAAAAAACTGCTCCGGTAGATCGAGACCAAGTGCGATTGAACGCATGACTTGGACATGAAGTTCATGACAAGTCTACCACAAGGAAATTAGACATTTATCAAAATGAAATTGAAATTGTTTCGACGTACTTCATAAAAGTCCAGCATCCTCTGCTTAAACCCCGACACTGACGACTCCGATGGCCATTGATTCTTCCATTCGGAGTCCCAATCCCTGCCAATTTCCATAGTTTCCTTATAGTCAGGAGCTTCTGCTCGGAGCGCTGCTATCTCCTCTGGATCGTCGGATTGTGTGACGCGTTCTCTGCCAATGCTAACATAACCTCGGTTGGATCGTGGGTCTTCCCATGCCAATTTTTCCTGTTCAATCGAGTTAAGAGGGTCCACCGTAAGACAGTCGTGTGTCTCACCTTCAAGTCATGAGGCAACTTGAAAAAATCAGCACTCTGTAAGACACATTGAGTGATTGGAAGTCGAAATTAGGATATCCTCTACCTTTCTGAAGGTATACTGAACCTCAGCTGTGAAACGAATCTATCAATTTACAAAAAAATGATCATGCATCTAGAACAACTTACAAGGTTCTATTCCATGATTCGAGAGGTATATAAAACCACTTTGTTTGAATGCAGACACGACCTCGCCCGCAGTTTGCCTCTTTTCTTCCCGCGACGATGCCAGCCGAAAGTTGCTGAAGTTGATAACAGGGATGGTGAAGGAACCGTTCGCCTGTGAAGCAAAACCCCGTTTGAAAAACATATGGCGCACAAGAACATTAGCCTGAGTGAAAATCATTGTAATACAGAAGAGGATTGAGGAGGGAATTGGAAATATGGGATCAACATTGTGAATAGGATTTCGGATAACGGTCCAGAGACCACAGCGTAAAACTAGACTCCGATTCTCCATTAGGAAAGAGTGTAGCATGCGCCAAATGCGTGCTTAATAGTTCGAGTCTGAGCAGCCATGCCGCATCTCAAAGCGAGAATCTTTCTCTTCTAGAATAACAACCAGGATTGCATGTGGCCCGGTGAGCCCCTCCACATAAGCTCAATCATTTGCTTTCCTACTTTCTTCTGAAAATGCCTCCTTCAGGCTCAAATTCCAAAACACAGTCGGTCCAATCCCAGAAGTAAAGACTCGTTCTGTAATATAGCCTTTCGAAGCATTAATATGCCTGATAGCGCACAACCTTCTTATGCTTTTTACGGGTCCAATTCCAGTCATTCCAACGACAACGGGTGCGTAATTCAATCCCACAGATCTGCGTTTTGATGATAGCCCAACCTGCGCAGGAACAGGGGAAGGACTTACCACATCCCGAACTACGCCACCAGGTGTGTCTAATACTATAATTCCGCAAGTGATTGTTGGACCCACAGAAACAGCTATGCAAATGACAGAACGAATTTGATTGCCGTAACGTTCGATGAAGACAAGGCAACTAAAAGGGTTGTCGTTGCCCTCATAGTGGCTCTGTTTATCTTCACCGCAGTACCCGTGTCAATGGGTGCGATCGGAGTGTCACAGAACTTTGTACAGCCGTTCAATCTCTCTTCTGTGAATCTCTCTTCTGGCCAGTTGGGGTCCTCCCCCATGCAATCGCTTAAAGGAATAAACACATCCCATGGCACTGAAAGTTCCTCGCCCGCACTAATAGGACATTCGTCCAGTAGACATGCTACCTGGAACTTATCTTGGGATGAGCCGATACCTCGTCACCATTGCCAGAGTTTCGGAAGAAGAGAGTACACTGCGAGACTTCGGAACCTTCCTTTCTTTGCCGATCAGAAGAGTGCGTGCAATCACACTCGTATAGTTATCAACGGTATCCAGCACGACCAGCCTTCTTCCTGCGAGAGTAAGGTATAAATATGCCGTTGTTTTGTATAAACGAATTGCTGAACCCGATGTAGTGGCTTTTTGGAGATGTGATTGGCCACTGGGTTGTTGAAACCGAAATGGGCGAATGTCGACCATACTGGGGAAAGATTAAGAACAAGGTAGGCTTTGTATCTGATCCCAAAAAATTCTGATTAACTCTATAGAACATGTGTAGGGATGCACAAAGGAAGGGTCGCAGGTCAGAGTACGTACGCGGAATATAGGTCTGTTCTATGCTGAGCTGAGTCACAGCGATACGAATCCCGCCTCTCGGGTATCAAGGATAGCGAAGACTGGGCAGCAATGTGTACTACAGTTCCAGCCACAATACATCAGGAGGAACTTTTAAACCCAAATGTGTGTCATGACTTTGTAAGTGGTCCATGAATTAAAACTTCCATTCGAGAGTTGATTTACTGCTTACAGGGAATCTGGGGTATTTATGGAGTATGGGAGCTGGAGGATCCATCGTGTTAAGATTGCAAGATGAATACATGTAATATACCGGTCGCACCTTGGAATAAGAGTATTTACATCACATAATTACCGTTTACGGAGCCAAGACAGCTGGCGAACGCAGTCGACGGAAGACTGACATTAATGTCTTACCGCCATCCGGGCCCCATCTAGCAGATTCTTGAGTAATTGAAGCAGGGAACAGGCGGATACTTACTCTCCAGCAGCGACTTCCTTGCAACATTGTTCAAACTCCATTGAGGCAGATACTTCATCCCATCGTTCGACGACATAGTCCTTTACGTAAGGAAGACAGCACATAAGCACTCAAAATATGAAAAGTGTAGAGCGTTCACCTCAATCAGACTATGAAGCTCGTCCCAGAGAGAAGTGGCGAGAAGCAACGCAAAACTCGATCGAGGAGTTATAGTAGACATAATATGTTCCAAAGCCAGTGTAGCCAAACTCGGCATGGCATATCGATGTGCAGTCTGATATATCGACAGTGCGGAAGCTGGTCCAGGTGTCGGGGTTGGATGAGGGTGAGGATCTGGAGTTGGTGAGATAGTGCGCTGTTGACTTGAACGAGGCGAGACAGGATAATGCGGTGACGAGGCAAAGCTATTCGGACGAGGAATACTGGGAATGGATACCTTAGTGCGAGGAATGTTGGACGATCCCCCCGCAACACTCAGCGTTACGGAATTTGGGGCGTTTGGAACACTCGTTCGACGTCCTGAATGCGAAGGGACATGACGAGCTACAGAAGCAGAGGGCATCGTTGTCTTTGTAGAAGTATTTGTGACAACCATAGAAGCTGCAGTCGTAGAGACGTTGTTGGGATGATAAGCGTCGGACTTGGCACTCGTAGAATGGCTAACCGCGGAGCTGACTGTCAAGCTTTCACCACTCGCTGCACTCCTGTTGTCACCGACATCTTCACCCGATCCCCCTTTATGAAATGTCTTCCAATCCCACTCCGCTCGTTGTTCAGTGAGCCATTTGACACTCCAACCTGCGCCCACGCCTTCAACAGCCGCTCTAGGATCGTCATTTTGTTTAAAGAGAAGCCAATTAGCATAACAGTATTTCAGAAGCCAGTATATCGTCTCAAAGTCAGCTTCCTCAACAATCACGGTGTAGACTTTTCTTTCGCCATTCGTTGCTGCAGTATTCTCAGAGAAAGACGAGGATAGCATTGTTGCAAAATATTCTGAACGATGAATGAGGATATCGGAATGGGCGTAAATGATCCTCTTGCGAGCTGTGGCATAGCCGGAAAATGGCGAACTCGTTCCAGATGAGCTGGAGGAAATGGAAGGAGTAGAGCCATGAGCCGGGTTGTCTTCTCTGTTGACATATTTTTCCAAGCATATGAAGCGGACATCACCAGTATCTAAATAGACTTTAGTCGGGGCCACGAAAACATACAAGGCAACTGACTAGCATTGTCCAAGGATGCTTCGAGACCATCCAGAAGATCCTTTGGAACATAATACACAGATGGTTGCTGGGGGATCGAAGGTCCGACAGGGCAATGAATTTGGATGCATATCACAAGTGAATCTGTCTCGCGGATTCGAGCATTTTCCAAAATTGAACTCAAAGATGGTAGCGGACATTCTTCAAGGAAAGAAATTTAGGAGATGCGTCTCAAAGGCTCGAAAAGGCACTGACCCCAGACTTCGCTATCTCTTCGGAAAACCCAGTCGTTTTGCCAGAATTCCCAAACCCACTCAGGCCGTGCTCCACGTTCACCAGAAAGGTCGTCTTGACACTTAATTGCTGCCATCATAGATGCGTACGCCTCATGGTCGTCCTGAGTGAAATCTGCCATTAGGGATGTGATGTACAGAGATAGCGTTGTCGTATTCGAGGAAGGTGCACTATCTGTTGCAAGAGTGGGCGCTGCATGGTTCATGAGCACAGCCCATACGATGGAAATGTACGAAGAAAGGGATTTCATACCTATCTCCAGTTTAAACTTGCCATCTCCAAGCATTGGCGATTGCTTCAGAATTTCAAAGCCACCGTGGTCGGTTATCATGGGTTGACCGCTTTCTTCGACATTATTAATCCCTTCCACAAAATCTCTAAGCTTGTGAACACCACGAACAGCCCATTCAAATCCCTAACAATGGCGGAACGTGTGAGTGTTAATAAAATGGTTTAAAACCCATTCCAAACCGTGAATGTCCATTGTCGAGTTGATTCGCCCACCGATGTATTCATTGAACTCAGGAGGGGCTTCGGCGTGGAGGTATTTCTTCCCTGTTGTATGGCAGAATAACCACTCTGACTGTTTGAAGAAATAGAAGAACGTGGGTCCCAACTATTTTGTAAATTAGAACCTTGCGCGCTTGGATGTGGAGAAGGCTGTTGGCTTCTCTGTGAATAGCTACGCGCTGCCCACGGCCAGTCGGGTCGAATTATAGGTGGCAGCCGTCCGCCAGACGAAGATAATGAAGGAGCGGATAGGCGAGGATGGTCCGACATTACCAAGGCACGTTTCCAGCAACTGGCAGGTATGAGAATCTACAGGGGTGGGATTTGCAAATGGTCTCTTTTTGGGAATCATTCAAGTTGTACACTTCATTCACATGGAAGTAATAATACGCTTATATTAGGTAGAAGAATGCATTTCTAATAAGATCCTAGTATGTTTCCCAGTAAACGCTGGGGAGCACCTCCCGCATAACTGCCAAAAAAGGTGAAGTCAGCAACATGCTTGATGAGAAAAGAGATTCGTACTTTTCCAATGGTTTCTGCTTGGTTCTTGTTGCAAACTTCCAAGAGGATTATTGTCGTCCTCGAGGATACGAAGGTTGTCCTTAGGAGCCACCCTGATCACGTCGAGATCGATTTCGCGCGAATCCATCGACTCGAGTACATAGCGTCTCAGAGGTGACCCAAGCCAATCTGAGCTTTTAGTATGACGGAAAGTCAACGGAGTAAGAGACCGAGTGCAGAACACAACCTGGGACAAGATGATCCATAGTTCCTCAAAAAGTATGAAGGGAAGCCTACCATGTTCAGAAACTCGGTCTCGTATTTCTCTTCGCCAACGTGCTCAAAATTATCGTGGAAAGCCCGACATTTACCAAAGCTCTGTTCCAAAGTGTTGACCATGAGACGAGATGCTTCGGATTTTATAATTCCAGCGAAATTCTTGTAGATTTTAGATTTGCGAAGGAAAAAGTCAGAAGTGACTTACAACTACCAGTACAGCCTCTGGTGTCATCAAAACCTTCAAATCTTCCCAAAATTCCATGGTAAATATATGTTCCGGAACTCCTCCACCAGAAAAGCAATCATGGAGGACTACGTCGTATAAAGTTTCGTTTTTGCCAGCTTCCACGTTGGAGCGCTTCTCTGCAGCCCAACTTCTGGCATCTTCGAGAAAGACCTTGCCTGGCCCTGGGTCAGCAAGGCCAAACCATTTGCGTGCTGCGTTGAAAACAGCTGGATCAATTTCGACGATGGTTGTCGATATGTCATGTCGCAGCAAGGCATTAGCGGAAATTCCCACTCCGAGACCACTAATTAAAGGAATTAGAAGTGCGCGTCACTAAGAAAAGGGTTCCTACATGACAAGGGCATCATTCCATTGACCAGTTCTACCTGCTGATGTGCTGTTGACAAGAAGGGCAGCTTCTTGCACTACAAAGGCTGAGTAGATGGAATCCCCGAGAGGGTGGTTGAATGAATCTCTGATTGGTTGTTCGTTGTCAAGAGTTTGCACTTTATCACGGATCCAAAGACCTCCAAGAAGTGAATGAGATGCGCGAAGGTAGCGGGCAGAGTGCATTGTTGCATCATCTGCTTCTTTATAATTAGGTGGGGGCAACAAGTCCACCACTGTTATAAGCCCGGTAACAGATTGCTCGGCTGAAAGAATTCGCAATGGGTAGCTTGGGTGGGTATACGCATGCAGCAGAGGATGGGGTAGAACAGGATTGGAAAAGTGGGAATAAAATTTCAGCCACAGAGCTCCAAACAAAGTCAGAAGAGCTGCCTTGAGTTGAAAAGCGGAGAATGACGATAGTGTTCTATTCTTGACAACTTTCTTCTTTTTTTGATGAGCAACAGTGGGTCTCTTCCATTGAAATGGCAGGGAACAAATCCAGATACCGTAATATACGGCTGCCAACGAGAGATACTGGAACGAGCATATTAACACTAGAACCAGGGTGAGAAGGAGAACATACAATCTGACTGCCCGATACTTGACTCAAAAATGTTGATGGGTACCAGACACGTTGGAATAATGAGAAGGATATGAGGAACGTCATTGTACCACGTAGCACTCGTAAAATGGGAGAAGGACGTGTAGATTTGCCTGACTGGTAAGGAAGGTTAAAATCTCAAGGTCCGTGAGTATTGACAACAGTTCAAACGACGCACCTCTGCGTCTGGATCGTCCATCTCAACCACAAAGGTTGTCAGCAAAAAGCTAAGCGGTCCCAGGACGGAAGCATGAGTGATTACTGGTCCCCATACAGGATTTTTTCGCCTTGCTGTCCATGCTGCAACCCAATACGTTGCGTTCGGAGCAAACGTCAGTGCGAGAGCTACCAAGAGAAACTTAATTTGTTTGGGTATTCGGAAAGGTTGAATAGCAGAGAGCAAGATTGCGGCCAATAAGATTTTATCCAGAAGGTAGGATGTTGGTCCGGCCCCATATAGCGGTGTGATTTCACGCTCGTATGTGAATATAACCAGAGATAACGGAAGCGCTACCTTGAGGACACCAGCTACTTTCGTTTCAAGTGCTTTAAGCACAACAGAAGAAGACATTGGCGCCCACAGCTTAAGGTAAGCCTATGGTTAGGCAGCAGGAATATTTGGGATTGACACGTGAGTGATTTACACGGGTTCTCTTCGGTCCCAGAACGTTCAAAAGCATCTGTCCTTTGGTCAGGTCGTAACCAGCATAACCCCCCATCACTATGGATGTGGAGAAACAGTCTCTCAAGGGCCCCTGTAATGAGACGGTTAAAACGTCTTTTAAAGCCACAGCACGATTTCATCAGTCAAACACCTCACAGAAACGATCTCGTGCAACAACAGCCTTGCGTTGCTTTGGTTTTTTCGTCTTTCTTCTGATTATTAAAACTGTTGCCTACGATAATTTACTTGCCTCCTTCCGATTTCCATTCCCTCATCGTCGTCTGTCTATCAAGGAGCGTGAAAAGATCTTTTTGTAAGTCTCGATATCCTCCGTTATAAGACTCAAACTGGACTTACATTTTAGGTCTATTCCAAACACAGAAAGTGCACTAGAGGCTTCTCGTGCACTTGCTACACACCCACATCTAGCTGGAAGTTCTGAGGATGAATTAGACACGAAAGCAATGCTTCATTTTCTGCAGGATGAGTTAGGCATTCCACGACCTCCTCATCCGCCTATCTACAAAGCTGGTTCAGAGCTGTCCCGCAATGCGACATTGTCTCTCACAACGCCACACGCGCCTCAGCATCCCACTGCATGGATCGACACTTATTATCCTGTGATGAACACCGGCCTTGACCAGTCTCTAGAAATCTTGGACGAGAAGGGTGTGGTGGTATGGGCCGCTGATTTAATAGAAGACGGCGACCCTCGTGATCCAGAAGCTCACGAGTATCGGGCAGCAATTCCTCCTTGGCATGGGCTCAGTGCAAATGGAGACGTTAAAGGACAACTTGTTCATGCCAATTATGGACTGAAAGAGGACTATGATGAATTGATTTCGCAAGGAGCCAATCTGACAGGTAAAATTGTTATCGCACGTTACGGGCGAACTTTCAGAGGACTTAAGGTACTATTAATCTCACCCTTTAATCAGCAGTCCTGACATCAGATATCGAACAGATCAAAGGAGCACAGGAGCATGGGGCAGTTGGCGTACTGATCTACTCAGACCCACGCGACGATGGGTATGTGACTGTCGCAAACGACTATCCTCCCTACCCCGCTGGTCCTGCTCGTAACCCGTCTTCTATACAACGCGGAAGTGTACAATTTATTTCGTATTACCCCGGGGATCCCACTACTCCAGGCTATCCTGCATATGAGGATTCAGAACGAGTTGAAGGATCAAATATTCCTAAAATCCCTAGTTTACCTATTTCATGGCAAAATGCTCAGAGGCTGATTGAAGAAATCGATGAAATATATACATCCACCGCAGATGGAAGGAAGGTTCTCAGCGGTAAACCCAGCAGGAATCGCATTCATCTGGCAAATTACGGTAAGAAATACCTACGATCGGTAAATGTAATCGTGAATGACTACTTCTAGTGGATACCAAAATTACGCCGATTTGGAATGCCATGGCTGCGATACCTGGACACATCAAAAGTGAAGTCGTTATCATCGGGTGTCATCGTGATGGTCAGCCGTCTTCTATATTCTCCCAAAATTTTGCACTCAACTACGTCGCAACAGCATGGGTCATGGGTGCTGCTGATCCGACCAGTGGAACAGTCTCCCTTCGTGAGATTGTTCGTGGCTTTGGTGCCTTGCTGAAGAAGGGATGGAAGCCCCTTCGAACAAGTAAATCTGCCTTTTCGAGCTCGAATAGTTCCATGTCCTGAAACCCTTATTTCTAGTTGTCATCGCAAGTTGGGATGCTGAAGAAGTAAGGACTTTCTTCTTCTCCAGACTTTTATTTCGTACTCATAAAATTGTTAAGTATGGTCTCATTGGCAGCACAGAATGGGGCGAAGATTTTTCGCAATGGATCTCGAATCACGCAGTTTCTTATCTCAACGTTGATGTATCCGTATCTGGATCTCGTTGGCATGTTCGTGGATCTCCGTTGCTTGCACACCTCATCCGTCGGACCGCAGTAGATTTGCCTCACCCGACTGCTGAAGGAAAGACCCTGTGGGACGCAATTGATGACGAGGGTCCTTTCAAAGGCCTAAGCGGAGTCAACAATACCATCGATGCAGAGTTCTTGGATTTCTATACTGCAGAGCAGGAGAAGTTGAAATCTTTTACCACTGAGGTGGGACCACTAGGTAGTGGTAGTGATTACACTGTGTTTCTGCAGCGATTAGGAGTTGCAAGCTCCGATGAAGGGTTTGGTTATACGATGTCCGACGCAGTTTATCACTACCACTCGGTCTATGATAGTCAAGCATGGCAAGAAAGATATGGAGATCGCGGTTTCCATCGCCATGTACGTCGATATTTGTGCAGCTTATTCAACTTATTCCGACCTTTTCCTTTCAGGTTGCAGTTGCGAAACATCTCGGTCTTATGGCTCTGCGTCTCATTGACGCCATTATCCTCCCTCTCAATACGACACAATACGCATTAGAACTTGATGATTATCTGTCACAGTACCGTCAGTTTGTTTCTTCGCGTGATTCGTTCTTAATTCTCCTGTCTGTAGAGTCGAAGATCTGCTGCCGTTGTTGGACGAGAATGCCAAACAAATCACTTTTTCCTCCCTTCGGAGGGCTATTAAAAACCTCCAGGATGCCAGTTTAAAACTCGACGAAGAAAAACAAATTGCGGAAAGGGATTTAAAGAAGATAATAGATTGGACTTACTTCCCAGGTCGTCGTTTCTCGAGAGCAATCAAACGACGAACGGGCGCTCTCCGCCGAATGGCTGACTGGATCAAACAGTTGTTCGGTGTTCCGCCCCCCACAGATGCCGAGCTTCATTTATGGAGCCTGAGGAGTGCTGAATCATGGGAGGAGTGCCTAGAGTTCGTAGCTGACGTCGACGAAGCGACATTGGATTCGCTCGGACTTGTCGAGAAAAGTGGCCTCCCATCACCCATTCAATGGTTCCTCAAAGCAGCGAGGCGTGTCTCAGCAGCTAATAGAAAGCTTATTGAGTTCGAACGTGGGTTTATTCATGAGGAAGGTATAAAAGACAGGGAGTGGTACAGGCACCTGGGTGTTGCTCCCGGAAAGTGGCTTGGTATGTCACATAATGTGTGTTACTCTGCGTGGATAGCTAATCTGGTTCAATTTCAGGTTACGGAGCCACTACTTTGCCTGGCCTGACAGAAGCCATAATCTACGAAAAAGATATCTCCCTCATCCAACATGAGGGTTCTCGTCTTGAAGCGCTGATTACCGAATTGGCTGTAAAGATTACACCTTGAATGCCATGTTCTAGAATTATATTAAATATATTTACTTTTAACCGGTGGCTTTGCATTGGTCATCTGAGAGATGCATGACGATGTGAAATGCTTTATTCACCTTGGGATTAATAGAATCTAAAAATAGAGTTGTCAGCGGTTCGGAATCCAATGTTTGCAAGGGAATTCGGATCACGCGGTGAACAAGAGTGATAGCGGAGGAAAACCGGCCGCCATA
>QDKV01004906.1_pt1 | contig 18451 bp, 24 predicted proteins | sample 1861101 | NCBI WGS metagenome assembly QDKV01 (sample SAMN04275158, study PRJNA302643) | Fungus metagenome, whole genome shotgun sequencing project. | isolation source: fruitbody | host: Mallocybe terrigena | place: Sweden | collected 2013 | reverse complement strand
CAACGGACCGAATACCCGTCGTCAACTTTTGGGTCAATATCATCGGGGCACTCCCCGCTTTCGCACGCTTCCCTTCTTGTTCTGTAACTACATCATTCGTCACTTGTAGATAAGGAGGTTGGTTGCGGACGTAGTACTAATACAATTCCCTCCTGAGTTGGGTTGAGCCGGCAAGTTGGCCCTTGTTAGTAAGTGATTCAATGGCCTCGGGAACTTTTGATCATTGGATTTCCTCTCAAAAACCATATTGACTCGGAGTTGGTCTCAGGCGGCACGTTGGCCCTATCGTTGGTAAGTGATTGGTTCTCTCAGGACACGTCATTGAAAGTAAAGCACTTATAATGAATAACCATCCCTTTTAGAACTTCATATGTTCCCCGAGTCCATCACTCAGGCGTGGTCTGCACTCTCTGCGTTGGTTTTCCCCAAGCGCCGTACAATGGTTCCCGACTCGTTTGCTCTCCTGCTTTCCCCCCATCGCGAGTTTGATACAGAAACATTTCTCAGCCATCACTGGACTGGGGCGATGGACAGCCAAAATCCCGAAGCGGCGTTGAACAGTTTTCCGGTGGAATCTATGAAATTTGGGAAAATCGAGCGCACAGGGCCGGAACACGAGTTTCTCATCAACTCAATTAGAAACGGAAATCAGACCCAGAAATATGGTCTGGAACGCGTGGTATCCCTGCAAGACAACCCCGAGGACTCCACCATCGACCAGTTCCTGCATCATCCAGATAGCAAGAAACTCCTCGACAGCATCATGCAGACCTTCCAAGTTATTCCTTTTCCCATGGTAGCAGCTAGTGCGGCAATGGCAGCAACACCGCTTCTGGGGCAAGCGTCGATCCCTGCAGCGGCGAAAGTTATGATACCACTCTCTGTGTCATCGGCCTTGTTACCGTCGTCGCCATCGCCATCATCGTCACCGTCACCATCATCGCCATCGCCAGCTCGCCTTCCTTTGATGGATGAAGGACGGAACACCCCCTCATCCCACCTTCCTCGTACATGTCATGCAGCTGTGGTTCCTCAATACTCGCTCGTCGATCAAGCGTCTATGTGCATGGCTCAAGTTTTACAGGGCATGTCCGATTCTCCAGTTGGAAGCTACGTATCTAATTCTCTCAATAAACCAACAAAAGACGCTCGTGCTATTGATTTGTTTTTGGGGGAGGACAAGCTCGAGAGCGTGGAATACAAAATTGAAGATGATGAGACGTCGACATTCTATCCAAAGAAGCTCAACCTTTTCCACGTTGCACTTCTCGCCTATATCGTACACTCCGAGTATCCTCTTTACGCCCTCTTTATGAGACAGTGTTACTGGTTCGCCAGTACGATTTTCTTCGCCGCTCAAATCATTGATAAGGACCTTCAAGTTCCACGCGTATCTGACCTCACCGAAACAATACCTGAAGGTGGCGTCAACGTAACAGATCAAATTTATCTCCCTTTTCATTTATATGCACCCGCAAAGGCGGGTTGTTGGAAGGGAATTAGAATCAATGGGTGCAAACGGGTGGTATTGTCCACTGTCGTTAGGAAATTCCACGAACAATATGAAGAGTATATTGCCAAGGCATTTTTATATTCCTTCAGAATATATACTGTTACTAAATTCGTAACAGGCTAGAAAGAAGACCAAGGGTTTGAAAGAGGTTGATCGTCAGCTGCATTTATTGAAGCAGTACCAAGCTCGGGAGTCGCGAGCTGCTGGTGGCTCTGACCTCGCACTGGTACGCATTGACATTTGTGTTTTTGTTTAAAATACTCACAGGTATGCAGCGATCTTCTTCTTCTCAAGTCTGATAAATGGTCAACACCTTTCCCGCCCTCGTTCCTTTGTATTTCTGAGTCTTGAGGATGCTGCTCTGTATTTTTGCCAACCATTCTGAATGGCCTCACGACCCCGGCGGACCTTATGCGTATGTACTTTTTGTATGACTCTGACTTGCCAGTGTAAAATATAATTTATTCAGTGCCCTTCGGGCGATTCTACTCTGTCTCAGTCTTAAAGTACATAGCAATGAATAAATGTGCGAGCATACCAATTTCACGTCATTTTGAATACCGTAGACAGAAAAACTTGCACTGGATGACCATCAATTCGTCAATCTCGAGGAGGGAGGACAATGATAGATCCATAGGCACAGGTATGAGCTTGGCCTTTGGTTCAAAGTTGTGCTTGACCACCGTTTTCTACAGCTCCCATTGTCAGATATGGGTTTCCTTCCTCGTTAATGCTCTGACACGTTCAAGTTATAAGTAAATTGTTTTCATATAGCTGCGACTCAATTATCTATGACTTGACTCGACTCTGAGTCACGGCAACACGTTGAAGTTGAAGTTGACGTGCACGGCCGCTGAAGGCTCATACAGTCTTTCAATGGTAGAGTGTGTTGGATGCAGAAACAGCTTCAAGAACGACAAATCCTACCGTAATCACCAACGATCATGTACAAAATATACGGTCGAAGCAGCCCGACGCCTGCGCATGAAAAGGGAAATTATCGCTAAAAAAGCAGAGGCCTCGGCAAATTTTCAGGTTATTGCGGTCAGAGAATCCGAGTTGCAACCCGCTACAATTGCCCCCCCTGATCTTGAAACTCCTATGGATGTGGTTAGTTTTTCGTTGTCTTTTGTGATGATTTTATAATTTGACTTGCTGCAGGACAACGTTATCCCTGAATTACGGCCATCAGGCAGGCCTAATCGACATATTCATCTCCCTGCACGCTACCAAAATGGAGCGCCCCTACCAAAACCCAGATATCGGCGACGTCCTGGACCTTATCAAGATGAACTACCAGCTGAACCCCCTTCTCTTACAGCCTCCGCAACAATTCCTGACCTTACGCCCATCGAAAGTTCCCAAATACATAATCCTCCTGCACATGAAAATACTGAGGTCACTTTCCAATCTCTGCCCAATAAATTTGGAGTCTTTCGAGTTTATCCAGGCGGTTGTCCACCATACACGCCTGATGAACTGTACACTATTTCCAATGCCGTAGGTTCTTCAAACCTGGCTACCGAGTCATTACCAGTTACAAGTCGTCCTTGGTTCACTCCTCATTGGTCCGAGTCCGAATCTACTGACATTGCACCATTTTCCAACAAGTCGATTTTTCGCCTCATGTCCTGGTATTACGATTCGTCCAACATCAAATCACACGGCGAACTCGATCGTCTCGTAAATGACGTGATTCTAGCCCCAGATTTCTCGCCAGGAGATTTTACTGGTTTTCGAGCAGCAAAGGAAGCAAAGCGTATGGATAACTATCGGAAATCAACCCCCAAACATGGGTCACATCCTGCGACTACATTCCATGATGAATGGATTGAGACATCCGTTTGTCTATCCCTTCCTTGCGACGGAGTAGAGCAAGCCTCGGAGGCTGATGCTCCCAAGTTTGAAGTTATGGGTCTCTACTACCGTCGGCTACTGGAGGTCATCAAAGCTGGTCTTGCTGAGTTTGCAGCCGAGAAGTTCCATCTATTTCCGTTTAAAGAGTATTGGAAGCCATCCCCTGACGAACCCGAGGAGCGCATCTACTCTGAGGCTTATACTTCGGACTTCTTTCTTGAACAGTATGAAAAAATACACCATCGGTTACAGACCAGCGGCCGCCAACTTGTCCCTATTCTAATTGGAATCATGATTTGGTCGGATTCCACCCTGCTTGCAAACTTCGGTACAGCATCACTCTGGCCAATCTACCTATACTTTGGAAATCAGTCGAAATATAGTCGTGCAAAGCCATCCGATTTTGCAGCTCACCACCTGGCATATATTCCTAAGGTAATCCGTTTTTTATATTTCACTTGGAATTCCAGACTGAGTTAATGCTCAATTCATAGCTTAGCGATGATGTCCAAGAAGCATATAAAAAACACTTCGGAAAGCTTGCAACATCTGAGATGCTCACTCATCTCCGTCGAGAGCTGATGCAGGAGGTGTGGTTAATCCTTATGGATGATGACTTCATGCATGCATATATCCATGGATTAGAGCTCAACTTTATTGAGGACGATGTGTACATGTTCTTTCCACGATTTCTTACAGACTCCAAAGATTATCCGGAAAAGTACGATCTCCGACTCATAAGTCTTATAACAGACTAATATTGATGACCCAATCCAGAATTTTGATGTCCTGTCTCAAATACCTTGCCCAATGCCCCTGTCCACGTTGTCTTATCCTAAAGTCCAACATTCCACGTCTCGGAATGAAGGCTGATGCCAGTGACCGTCAAAGGCTTGCTCGCATTGATTCGGAACAAATTCATCACAAAATCAACCTTGCGCGTCACCGGCTATTTGTTAACGGGAAAGGCATCAAGAGTGTCTTTGTCGATGGTCTGCTTCAGCCCACGTCATTGGTACCAACTCGTGTAAGGATTCTCATTTCTTTCAAGCGGCTTTTTCTGATTATTTTTTAGAATGCATTTTCGATCCGGCTTTTTGAACATGGATTTAATTTTTATCAAATGTTTGTGCCAGATCTGATGCACGAGTTTGAATTGGGTGTTTGGAAAGCTGTCTTTATCCATCTAATGCGTATCCTACATGCAAATGGTAGTGACACAGTCTCTGAACTCAATTTTCGGTGAGTCATGTTTATTGCATCCACTCTCCGCTAATGTTGCATTAGCTATCGAAATGTCCCACCTTTCGGTCGTGCTACAATTCGCAGATTTCACAACAATGCATCAGCGATGAAGAAGCTAGCAGCCCGAGATTTCGAGGACCTTCTGCAGGTAGTCTGTGAATTATTTTATCTTTTTTTGATCTAAATATTTCCTTAGTGTGCCATTCCTGTCTTCGAAGGCCTTCTGCCACCTGAACATGACCATATTGTTCACACACTGCTTTTCGAGCTTGTGACATGGCACGCTCTTGCCAAATTACGACTTCATACTGAAACTACCGTTGTTGATCTGGAAAACTCAACTGTTCGACTTGGTCAGTGTATGCGGAAGTTTGCGAAGGATGTGTGTCCACAATACAACACTCGAGAACTCCCATCCGAGCTAGTGGCACGTAGCCGTCGTCAAGCCTGTAAAAAAGCAAAGACAGCAGCTTCAAGTCAGAGCGGCATCACTGTGACTCTGGGAGCCACTTCTGGCCCTCAGCAAAAGAAATTCAATATGCAAACCTACAAATATCACGCCCTAGGTGACTATCCAGCAGCAATACGTCTTTATGGCACTGCCGATGGATATAATTCACAAATTGTAGGTTTAGAATGTATTTTGTGTATCAGATCTCTGACGGGTGATATAGGGTGAACTTGAACATCGACGACCCAAGCGACATTACTGTCATGTCCAAAAAGGGAAGCATGTCAGCGGTATCGCGAAGGAAGTTTTGCGGGAGCGGTTGATACACCTCATCAATCAGCGCCCAGTTAGCAGCACAAAGATAGTAGAGATGCCCAGATCCAAGCCAAAGGGCCGCAAATCAGTCAAAGAGACTCTTTCACTGACTGACCCTGCTGTTCATCATCACATCTCAACAGAAACTCGAAATAAAGTTGATATCGCTGACTTTCTTGATGCTAACGAAGGTGATCCAGCCCTCAAGGTATGTTATTATATTTGTTTACAAAGGTTTTCTGGGTGCTCATTTTTTTCGTGTAAATAGAACTTTGTTCCTCAGTTGATTGATCATCTCCTTGCTCGAGTCCTTGAAATGGACCAAATTGGTGTCGAACATGAGTTCACAGATGAAGAACGGGCCACACTTATTATTGAGAACCATCGTCTCTACCAACACTGCATGCTTCGAGTCAACTATACAACATATGACAACCGCCGTGAACAAGACACGATTAATCCTCGTACTCGGCCAGACATTATGATGCTCTCAGGGGAGAATAGTGGTGACAAGCATGCTCATCCGTACTGGTATGCTCGGGTACTGGGAATATTCCACACTCGTGTTCTACATGTTGGCCCTCAGTCAAAGTCATCCCAGCCTCAGCGGATGGAATTTCTATTTGTGAGATGGTTTGGGCATCGTGTGAAGCACCATGCGGGCTGGAAGGCTCGTCACTTATACCAAGTCTCCTTTCTTGATGAGAATTCAAACGCATTTGGTTTTGTTGATCCTGCACATGTCATTCGAGCAGCACATCTCATTCCAGCATTTGCTGCTGACAAAACTTCAGATCTTTTACCTTTCCCTTCAGAAATCGCCTGTCAAGAATCTGATGGTAATGAAGACTGGCGCTACTACTATGTTTCAATGTGAGCATTGTGTCCTGCTACTTCTCATATTCAGGTGCTGAGTTGCAATTTAGGTTTGCTGACAGGGACATGTTTATGAGATATCGAGGAGGTGGTGTTGGACATCTGACAACGCGAGCAGCAGTGGATTTCTTCAAAACAGATCGGCATCCACTTGACCATCACATCCAACAACCTCAAGCAAACATTGAATTTGATGATGTTGTTGATCTAAATTCTACTGATGATCCAGTATCTGGAGGAGACTCTGCTGGTAGTGATGAAGAAAGTGGACAGGAGGAATCTGAAAACGAGGAAGAGAAGGGTGATGAGAACTCAGATTCTGAGGATGGAGAAGTAGATCAAATAGAGCAATTGGGCTTTGCACAGCTTTGAGACTGTCATGCACCTGCAATCCCACACCTGTGACCTTACAATATTCTTGCGAACCATGACAATTGAAATCTAACAGTTCCAGGGTTCTTGTGAGGGGAAATATTCCTGTTGTGGACAGTCAAATAGTCTCAATGGCCTTACCAAGTTTAGAAGGTCATTCTGCCACTCATAAGCTCAGTTACTATACACATTATGAGGCTAGAAAAAATTCTTGGGTGCTATGACAATTGAAATCTAACAGTTCCAGGGTTCTTGTGAGGGGAAATATTCCTGTCATGGATAGTCAAATAGTCTCAATGGCCTTACCAAGTTTAGAAGGCCATTCTGCCACTCATAGGCCCAGTCACTATACACATTATGAGGCTAAAAAAAATTCTTGGGCACTATAACAATTGAAATACAACACTTCCAGAGTTCTTGTGAGGAGGAAGAGTGCATGCCATAACTCATATGGTTGGTAAAATAGTCTCAGCAGTCTTACCAAGGGTTTAAAGTCTTTCAGTTGGTCATAAGTCTTGGTATCACAAACATTATGAGGCTCAGAAAACTTCTTGCAAACCATGACATTTGAAGTACAACACTTCCAGGGTTCTCATGAGAAGGAAGAATTTCTGCTGTAACTCATATGGATGGTAAAATAATCTTAACACCCTTACAAAGGGTTAAAAGGTCATTTGGGTGCTCATAAGCCCATTACCACACATGTGTGACCTCAAAAGGTCACAAGGCCCGGGCTTTTTTGCTGATGAGCGTCATACCTTACTAACTCTACTTACTCAGGCTCATAGATGGATGCTTACTTAGGCATGATTATACCTTGGGTGTGTCGAATATATATATATAACATGGGCTGATGCTTAGCGCTTTCCTATCTCAAATCTTTCAACGCTCAACAAATCAGTACTCATGTCCAACACTGAGATTAAGAACGTCTTGATCGCCGGTGTGAGTACCACCGCAATGTCTGTTGTTATACGACTTTATTGATCTCAAACTACAGGCCAGCGGAAGTCTCGGTAGTGCCGTCGTGACTGAATTGCTGGCCTTCAAGACATTCAATGTCTTCGTGCTCTCACGCGAAGAGTCCAAGGCTACTTTCCCGTACGCAGAGTCCTTAATCTCACCGATAGATGAATATTCGAATACTTATTCATATATGGCAGCACTGAAGTCCGTGTCCTCACATCGGCCTACACTGCAGACGCACTCACCACCCTCCTCACTTCTCTTCCCACTCCAATCGACGCAGTCGTCTCCAATCTCAATGGCCCAAACGGTCTTTCTTCGGCTCAGCTCGCTCTCATCGACGCATCCAAAGCAGCAGGAGTCAAGCGATTCTTCCCGTCCGAGTTTGGGGTTGACACTTCGAATAAAGAAATACTCAAGATCCTGCCATTATTGAAAGTAAAGAATGATATATTAGAACATGTGAGGAGCAAGGAAGACGATACATTCAGCTGGACCGCAGTCATCACAGGGCTTTTCCTCGACTGGGTAGGTTCCCAGTCTCATGTTTCTTCAGAATTGAGCTCATGATAGTTTCGCCGAATGCAAAGGGCCTTCACTACAATTTCCTCGGGGTTGATATCAAGGCCAAGAAATTCACCAAATGGGATGGCGGATCCGTACCCTTCAGCGCGACGAATGTCCGTGCTATCGCGAAAGCCATCGCCAACATCCTCGGCTCTCCTGAGCGTCTCGCTGCCACCGCAAACAAATATGTCTATATTTCGTCACACACCACCACGCAGAATGAGTTGTATGAGGTCGTGAAGAAGTCTGTGGCTGATGGTACCGGAGAGGACACGTGGACTGTTGAGAATGTCGATTCTGAAGAAACGACGAGAAAAGCACAGTCCGCACTCGCGGGAGGAGACTTTTCTGGTGCATATGACCTCGTCAGGGCGGTAGCTTTCGGGAAGAATGCTTTGGGCGATCATTCGAAATTGGTAAGTAATGAGTTGCTTGGTTTGGAGAAGGAGAATTTCGAGGTGGAAGTGAATAGAGCTGTAAAGGAAATACTTAGTGCCAAGGCCTAAAGGCACGAAGACTGGGGCCTAAGGTTTAAGGTTTTCAAGGTTTGAAATTACACTGTATAGTAAATTGAAATCGAGAATTTGAAAATTACGCACGTATTAGGGCGGTCCTATCATGTGGAGGAAAGAAACTGAAAGCTAACTCTGTAACTAAAAATCATCGCTTCTGTTTCTTCTTGCCGCGTATCGTACCACCCCGTGTGGTAGCGCCCTGAGTACCAACGGCACGACCCCTTCGACCCCGCTCACCACCTGTCTTCGATGATCGTCCCTTAGTAGGCTTAGGTGATGCCTCTCTCGCTACGCAGGAAATTAGCCAAGTGGAAAATATCCAACTCGAAATCTCACCTGATGAAACATCCCTTATTTCAACATCTTCGTCTTCTCCATCCTCCGTTCTGCCATCTCCGTCCGTGGCTGTTCCCGTAACAACCGAGTCCCTTGGAGTCTCTGCCACACCGCTGTCCACCCCTTCCACTTCCCCTTCCCCACCCTCATCTCCGCTTTCCAGCGTCAGTGCACTACTATCGCTGTCCCCTCCAACAAGCCCGGCGAGGTTCAGCTTCGATTTCGTCAGTTTGCGTTTGCCTCCACGCGTCGTCGTGCTAGCATTGGTTGCAGAACCTGAACCTGAAGTGCGCCTGGTCGAGCTACGGCCTGCTACTGAGACCGTTCCTGCATAAAGCCCTGCGGCTGCTGCGACACTCGATCGTCTCGAAGCCGACGACTTACCCTCTGCTGCAGGGCCAGGCGAGGTAGATGCAGGCGAGGAAGGCGAGGATGCTGTCTCTCGGATTCTACGTTGCGCAATGAGTGTTTCGAATTCTTCGTATGGCAATGAAAATTCTTTGTCGAAGAAAGGGTGGGCAGAAAGATTCTCAGACGGGGAGGGAGAGTGCAAGGAAGTGGGGGTCATCGAGTCGGTAGTGCTGGAGACCGGGTACGTGGTGCCCTCATGAGCTTTAGATAAATGGTAGTTTTCTGCTTCTATATCCTATGTTTTAATTAGAGTAAGAAATCAAGTCCAAAAAGACGAATAAAGCAGTAACACACAATCGCTTCCAACGCATCTAGATTATAACATTTTCTCATCTTTTCCCAAAGACTTTCAATATGCAGACTTCTTCCCGTATCCCTTAACACTGCATTTCGCACCATGAGGATATGAAAATGTCGGTGCTTCCCGATAGGACGCGCACGCATGATGGAGCGGAAAAAAGAGATCTCGCCCTCGACAGAGTCTAGGAATGCTTGTTCATCAGCGCGAGCTCCTGGGAAGGACGCAGTCATTGGCGACTGGAGATAATTGGCAGGGCAGTGGTTGATGAGATGAGGCGTATTGTTTGTCAAATGCAACAAAGACAAATTTTTAGCGACAGGTTGTAGACAATATGCATGGTCACCGAGCTAGTACAGTATTTCTGACCTATGAGCAAAAACTGTATAAAATCATATTATAATCCAACTCATCTCAAAACATAGACCATCTTTGACCTGAACTCCTACTCGCTGCATTAGATATTTACCTGTACATATTCAACATCTTCTCGACGGTCCAAAGTGCTACATTATCAAGCAGTCCTTTTTATCACTACTGGCCGCTTCCTCCGCTGCCAGAATCGCCTTTTCCTCTTCGCTAAGCAACTATGTCCACGACGGGTGAGGACAAGGCGTAATTAGCTCCCAGTAAAGGCGGCTTCTAGAAGATGAAGAAAACATACCCCTTTCGCAGCCCGAGCCCGCATCGCTTTGAGTCTACTCTCTCGCTCTGCTCGTGCGCGCCTATTGGATTTGATTACAATAAAGTATAAATATACAGAGATGCACGGTATTGGTGGATATTCATGAAAGTTATGCCGATGCAAACAGTGGACGTGGTATGAATGAGAGCGTGTCAATTACCGGGGGTGGTTTATTATTAGGGTCGTTTGTCAAACAAAATTCACATACCGATCCGTCTTGTTGAATGGCAACGTAGGCTTTGGTTTCTTCGGCGGACTCAATGAAGATGGAGGTGCTGAAGGCGACGAAGAGGAAGAGGCAACGGCCTGGACCTTCGGAGCAGAAGGCAACTTAGAATTGGCGCTCAACGGCTTCCTTATCGCGGTGATAGAGGAGCTGATGGTGGAATTCAGACCCTTCGCTCTGCTGTCTAATTTCCAGAGGGGATTGGATGGTGCTTGAGCGATAGGTGTTTTGCAATTATGATCTCCTGGGAAACGGTGGGCGGGACAGAATTGAAAGTTGCATTTCTAGATGACAGTCTGAATTAATTTTGAATACATACAAAAAAAAGCTACATTAATTACCTCACACACAATGGGAGAAAATAACACCTTCTTGCAGGTCGGACGAGCACAGTGTGGTGTGGAGGACGCCGATTTTGCCGAAGCTGATTTGCCTGTTGTAATGGGACATTCTCGCTCGAGATGTTCGTCCATCCGAATATTCGGATCTTGGCCCAGCTTGAGGGAAACAGGGGTATTGCATAGCGGACCTACATAAGATGACCAAGACTAAGCAAGCTAATCGGTGTCCATGAATGTCATGCTCACAACTGGGTGCTATGCGGTTATGCTTCATCTCGTCGTACGCCTCGCATTTGTGTACGTCGACCTTGAAGTGTTCCTGGCAAAACGATTTTTGACAATGTTGGCATTTAAAAGGCAAAAAGTCGACGAGGAAGCAAAGAGGATGAGAACACTGTTGGCCTATGGAGAGTAGATCAGTTGAATGTGCTTGGTTATCGGTGTTGCTTGGTGTAGAGAACATGGTGCCAATAACGCGTTCCTTGGTATAAAGAGGTAAAGAAATGAAAGAGAGACGCTGGGCTTATATGTATTCTAGTAGGGGATTACGCGTGCAAGTCTGACGCGTCCTGCACAGCTTCAAAGCAAAAAGTAAACTATTAGTAATCCAGCGGAAATATCTTTATAAAAAAACCACGTGATTGACCAAGTTCTCTAATTCGCATTCCTGTTTATCCGGTTATGGTTGAATTTTATTTCGTAAGTGACTCCCTACTTATCCAAGATTTCAGAATCTGAATGGAGTAGATCAGGCATGGAGAATCAAAGGACAACTTGGTGCGTGTTTTGGAACTTAACTTTGAGTTAGATCGGCCTAACAAAACCTAGAGAGGCGTTTGGGCAGGCTGGAAAGATTCCGCGCTATCTAATCACGGTACGCGTACAGCTATGCCATATTTAAGTCTCATGAAAAAGTCGAGCATTGGTGCACCTCTTTAGGCATGAGAGTAAGCGCATACATTCACCCTGCAACAAAAATTGTAGATCATAACTCTTCTCCTGATACACGAACTTGTTTTAGCAAGCAGAAGCTCTTGCGTCTTCTCTTTCCCACCTCTCTCTCACCGCGATCTACACTTCCGACCTTACACGCGCCCTTTCCACCGCAAGGGCTATCCAAACTGCCCAAACCACCTCTTCTATCATCACTTCCGCCGTACCCCTTCATACTACCTCTTCCTTGCGTGAACAAAATTTTGGAGCGGGCGAAGGCATGAAGATCGCCAAGAAAGAAGTCGGGCTGACGCTCGCCGGGCACTATGCAAAGGGCATGTTTCCTGCGCTTTATACCCGTCATGAAAAGTTTCCAGGAGGCGAGAGTTTGGACGATGTGCTTGGGAGGGCCGAGGCTTTCGTGGAGGAGGTTGTGGTTCCTTTGGTTTTGAGGGAGAGAGACGGGAGACGGATGGCTGAAGGGAAAGAGGACAAAGAAGGTGGAGGAGGGCGGCTGACTGTGGTTGTTGTGAGCCATGGTTTATTCATCGCTGAGTTGGTCGCAGCGATATTGAAGAGAGATGCGAGTTTGAAGACTAGCGGGGTGGATGTGAAGGGTTTAAGAGGTATGAAGAATACGGCGTGGACGAGGGTAGAAGTGGTATTTAAGGTATGTAAGAATTTCTCATTTTTTGTTTTTTGGTTAGTTTCGAAGCGGGAGGTAGGAGGACAGAGAACACGCATCCGCTTCAAACTCAGGCATGTCTCCGTCTCCTTTGGCTTTGAAACCAATCACATTTGTTACGAAAATTACTGGGATCAACAAGCACACACATTTGTCCAACCTAGTAAGCCCGTCAATCTTCCTGTGTCCCTTAAAAGTGGTTTCTGCCGCTGACATTTATATTTCGTTGCATCAAAACCTGCAGCACCGCCAAAAAGGAGGTATAGGTAGTATGGCACATGATCCTGCCCAACAGGACATTCGAGTATTCTTTAGCAACGGGAATGCCAAGGGTAAGCAGAAAAGCGAGAGGGCACCGAGGGCGAAGCCCTACTAGAAAGGGTTAATCATTGAAGCGAACGACTGGAAGTGCTCTGCATGATTTTTTTAAAGCTGAACGACAATCCGCTGTCGACCCTGGATGCCACATTGCCAACTTGCAGTTTTAGATGTCATCGTATTAGCCACTTTATAAGTACGTGAAATTGCATATTCCGACAAAATACAACTGGCCGCCAAAGTGTCGCCTAGTTTTGAAATTTGAGCCTCCAGGCAAAAGCTGCAAAAGTTACAGGAGTCCGTTACACAGCTGGCTTCATTCGAGCGACCATTCGGTACTTCTCCAACATTTGTTGCACGGCTGTCCACCACTTATATTTTGTAGATAGTCCATCTTCTTCAGCGTTGTTTAGATCGGAACCCAGAAAAGTAGGGTCATAATCTGCGATTCGCAATGTCGGAAATAGGCAGTGGAGAAAAAAGGAGAAGGTGATGGCCAATGATATAGAAGAGTCCAAGAAGAACCATTCGGATGGCAATGCGACAAAATTCAGCACCTTGAGACCATGTGGCCTGGGTACTGTATCGGACAGCGTTGCAGTTTTCATGCAGGATTCATCTGGATTACGTATGGCGATTGTAAGTTTCACAAGTTTGGGGCACGCGCCGGCAACAGAGAGCAATGCTGAGATTGAGAGTGTATTGCTGCGTACTTTAATTGAATGGCTATATGTGAGCTCCAAGTCTTCGAGATTCGACCAATTATTGCCATGGAAAAGTGCATTCAGGTGTGATGTGGAAATAAAAAGATCGGCGTTGTAGTCCATACGAAAGACTTCTAATTGTTCGAAGACTTTTCGAAGACTATCAGGAAAGTGGAATTCAATCGGAGAGAAGGATGAGATAATCGATAAAGACAACGTCCGGAGTTGCAGCTTTGCAAGCGGTTCATCCAATCTTTGAATGCACGGGCTGAGATTATATGTGCCAAGATCATCAACCATAAAAGTAAGGCGGAGACTGTCCAATAAAGGTGCATGGAGTATGTCCAGGAATATATCAATATCGTCCATAGCCCCGTCCACCTCAAGGTCCGTTAGCGAATCCAATCTGAGAACAGTTCGAGTAGCTTGGAGATCATTTGTAAGAGGGCGATTGCGAAGATGCAGTTTCAACGATTGCAGAGTGACCATGAACGACGTGCTGTGCCTCAAAAGGTCCGTTGGAATTGGAAAACTATCATCCGCCTCATCCAAGCAAAAATCCAATGAAAGATGTTGGAGGTTGTAAAATTTGGAGAGGGTCTGAAAGATCCCAATACCAGTAAATGGTGCACGTACGTCAAGTGTTTTGAGATGATGGAAATCGGAAGTAAAGAGCTGGATAAAAGAAGAGGTCGTGATTTCAGATGTGGTCTCCGCGCAGGTTAGTTCAATGGCTTCGAGATTGGGAGTCGAAAGCAGGAAAAGTATAGTGTACTGGATTCCATGCAAGAAGTCGAATTGAAAAACAACAAACTTGCGTAGCGATGAAAATGCGTCGAGGTTGTTAATTCGGCTCAAAATAGCTGAAAAAAGGCTTTGTGGAAGCAAAGATTCACTCGGGTTCTCTCCTTCGGCAGGGAAGATGTAAAGAACTCGGATGAATCGTGCATAAAATAGCACTCGCTCAAGGTTTTCATCACTGACAATCGAGGTGGGAATCTGCAAGAATCCTCCATGAGACGATAGAATCTATTCTACAATGGCAGCACTCACATAATTTCCAGCCTCTTGCATCTGTATGGGGAGAAGCAGAAAAAGTGGCCAAAGGGTGTCCATATGACGCCAGAGGACCCTAATGGCAGGTGTAGAGAACGTTCTTGACGTCAAAGACACGGAAAAGAGGTCTCGTTTCTCAATCCGCGGAAAGTGACCATAACGTGAAGGAAGAACAACATTTGCTGCCTGATCCAAGTGCTCAAATATCCTTACGAGCAGATCAGGGTTACCAAGTACCAGTGAACGGGATTGTTCGGTCTTTGCTTTCGAGTTCATGCAGGCGCCTTTCTGAAAGGGTACTATTTGAAATTTCAGAGAGCGCGAGGTATTGGATCTTATCAAAGTCAATTAAGCGCCCGTGACCTGTGTCGGACATTCAACTTTGATATCATGATACCGGCCATAGGCTGTGCCACTGCGAACGGCCAAGAGACTTTGAAAGATTCCACGTATAGCCTTTCTTTCACACACTGCAACGGCTGGCGACCATAGAATATTGACGCCCTCCATGATACATACCATGGTGCCAGTGCAATGCATGATAAGCTTTTCCGAGTCGGCCCTCAAAATCGCCGTCACTATCAGGTAGTTTAAATGGCCATTCATTCCTTTAACGTCCAGAAACTTTTGCAACAACAGAACAGAATACTAGAAATGGGTACAAGAAGCACTTGAATCGATCATACGAAGGCGACTGCGTATTCGTCGTAATAATGGTATTCGACCTGCTGCATCTCAACGTTGAATGTAGTCCAATATAGTGGCAGACGCTGGGGCATAAGTAACAGCAAAACCTGTGTAAAAAGTAAGCTACCATCATAGACTTGCCCTACTTCTGGCTTGCCTTTTGCTACTGATGGAGTGGAAGTTTTAAGAACAGTACCAGTTTCCAGAAGGACAACATCTCCTGAAGTTGCTATGGTTGGCTCGCCAGGGCGTGCCGTATCCTCCAAGTGAAATTCGCCTAAGATTGGTAAATTAGGTTTATTACTTTCCCATAGAATAGAGTGCCTAACCCTCAGTAAGGTAGACAACCCCGGGACCCAGCACCGTGGAAATGACAGGATCACCTTTCTCCGCAGAAAAGAAATGGGGCAATAAGCGATCTACGTTGGGCTGTTCTTTTTCTAAAACGCTGATTTTCGCATCGTGCCTGACATTCGTGACATTCGCAGAGTCAAGAGAGTGGTCACCGCTTTGAAAAGCTGAAAATGAGGAGCGTATGTTAATGTCTGTTTGATATTTTAATAGAAACGAAATGAACTTTGATGGTCATTGAGACGCTGAGATAATGAAGAGAGGTGAGGCCTGAGAACGAAAAGCGAAGCTCCAGAGAATAATATATTATATACCCTCCCACTGTGGTCTCTGAATTCTCGAAAATCTCTGCAGATCCTCTGATCATTGAATCGTCAGAGTGTCGTCATGCTTCGTTCTGCCGAATTCTGTATTCTGGAGCATGAAACCTTTTGACATCTCAGCTGACACGGTAATTTCCACTTGACTCAGAGACCGTGCAAGAGTACATAGACGGCCTTTCGTAAATGGCAGTGATGACCAGCATCTCGGAACTTTGATATCTATATTAGCTATTCAAATAACTGGTAAACCGGATGACGTAAAGCAGAATGAAACGGGGTACTTTTCAAGTTTAAGCAATCAATTTTACTTCTTCAAGCAGCTGACCTGGAATAATTACTAATTAGTTATGGGAAAGAAGGAAGAGTCAGAAGACAGACGAAGATGGCAGGATACGGTGGCCGGGGAGGGGCAAATGAGAAACACCCAAAAACGTCTACTTTGGACGTGTTGCGGGTATTTAATGCGCAAAAGAGAACATGAACAAAACGCGGCCAACCGGGCACATTTTTCATTTTGAGAGATATGACGGCAGTGATTGGAACAGAAAGACCACAAACATTGTAGTGTTTAGCAGGTGGGCATGGCAGGGAAGGAGACAAGATAGAGCTCATTATGGGAGCGTTTTTCATGTCTGGTGGGCGGTTTCCGTCATTTGGCTATAGCAATGTAAAACACCAAGCCTCAACCGGCCACACCTCGTCCATCGCATTCCTCTTGCTTCACACCCAGAGGATTCACTTCCACTAACGTTGGGCGTGGCAATTCCCTTCCACCGCTACAGATTGCATTACCATAAATGGGTCCAACACCCATGTAACCTCCACATATTGTTTTAGCAACTGGAGATTACACACATCAATTGGAGAATGTGCTTGCTAGTAGTAGGATACATTAGTGTAATAGCTCTTGTAGCCATCCGTCTCGATCCCTAGAAAGTATGAGTGATCTAGGACCTAAAGCACTGAGGCGATTTACTTACCAAGCTCTTTCTCCAGTCGCGCCTTCGCTTCTTCTTCCTTCACACCCGGAATAGGCCAGAGATCTGTTTGAAGGACTTCTTCATAGGCATCCGGGCCATCGTTGACAAAAGGACCGAATTGGATTTCTGTGATGACGAGAAAATCGCATACAGATGAGTCTAGCCGGCGTGGGGCGGCGCAGCAGCCAAAGGCAATGCCCTTATCGGTGACCAACTGTTTGAGACGAGTGGGGATATTGAGGTCTTCAAGGTGGTCACTGGAGAGCTCGTACTCGTAAGATTCCCTGAACCATCCCCGTCCCTTTTCGTTGTCAATCAGAAGTCCGGATATGATGAAATTTTGCATGCGAGGGCGCCCCTTAGTAACGCCAGGAGGAGGGCGGTAATATGGAGGAGGCAAAGTCCCTGGATGTAGGTTTACGTGGATATTGGGAACATCGTTGGTATAAATGCCAACTGGCAGTGGTCGGGTTCACCGGCTCGATGAAAGGATATCACATGACTCGGACAATAAGCGATGAGTTTGCGCCACTTGGCAGCGTTCTCATCCGCATTACCTTCCCAGAACTATTGATATATAAAATTTCCTGTGATCCCAGTGACTGCGCAGTCATAAACGAGTTAATCCACCGTTAGGACTGCTTAACGCAATCCTCAATGGCCACAGAGCCCAGGGTGTAAGTAGCAGCGAACCCTGTTCAAAAGTAAGTTGATGTCAAGAACTCATCCCGCTTCGAACATGCCTTTTGCCGTCGATGGCGTGGTATAAGTGACAACAGTGTCGCGTTCCATAAAGACGACATCTCCTGCTGTCAGAATGAATATCTCCCCAGGGCGCGCTGTATCCCCGATATGAAGCTCGCCTGTTGGGATTATCTATTAGGTGGATATAGTACCCATTAAAGAAAATCCCTGACCCTCAGTGAGATACATGGTGCCGGGACCTGGGAGCCTGTTGAGAATGGGCTTGCCCTTCACCAAAAAAAAATTGGCCATTACTTAAACGATCCTCTGCTTTCAACTGTGGTTCAGTGTTAAAAACGCTAACTTTTGCGTTTTCACTGAGGTTCGTGGCTGCCGGGGAGTCAAGCGAGTGTTCACTGCTTTTGAAAAGCTGAGAAGAATGGTATGAGAATTGAGTATATTATTCGACAGAAATGTTTTGAGACGAACTCTGATAGACATTGTGACTGAGGGGATGTTGGAAGCAAGGAGATTGACGATTCAAATAAAAAGCTGAGCGCTGATACGTTTCCCTCTACTTATGGTCTTTGCTCAGAATCACTGCTGCGGCAATAATCTACGATAAATTTTTTGAAATGATGAAAGGATTTCCTTATAAGGAAATCTTTAGCAATATCATCACACTTCGGGGGTTCCACTATTTAACCTCCATTTATTTTTGATTCTGCTTGTTAAATAGAAATTTTATGTAGAAAT
>QDKV01004907.1_pt1 | contig 18462 bp, 30 predicted proteins | sample 1861101 | NCBI WGS metagenome assembly QDKV01 (sample SAMN04275158, study PRJNA302643) | Fungus metagenome, whole genome shotgun sequencing project. | isolation source: fruitbody | host: Mallocybe terrigena | place: Sweden | collected 2013 | reverse complement strand
TATTCGATGTAAATACCGGCGGATGGGGGAATGTAAGCAGGCATAGCTGGGGTATACGTCTTTCGTATTGGGTTTATATAAGGAGTGCTCGACCTTTTGGGGCTTTTGGGTCAGGGGCAGGCCGAGAACGAGGCATGGCTTAACATTAACATAGGATGATATTTGATATGGCCCTATCCCCGAAGTAGCCGGCAAAGACAAGAGGGATGCGAGTGAAGGCCATCATCGGGCAGGTGTATTTGAGAATATGACGGATACCTTAACGCTCTGTAAAGGTCCCGTCTCGTTGGTCCATCGCTCTCGATCTCTCTCGCTCTATGACCCTCAGGACTTTGCAGGTGGATCTGCGTTTTGGCTGGGGCGCAATGTGACATCCGACCTGCCATCAGAAGATGGATTGGTTAATGGTCTTTTGGGAATACTGGATAGCATGGAACAGGATAAGTCTCGCGATAGTGGTGGCGGGGTAGGAGAGCGATTGCTTGAGCCATTGGAATATTGTTCGGTGACAGCCTGAGGATGGTGAAATTATTTTTGACCTCTTGCTTCATCATGGCACCTCTAAGAAGCCGTTAGCATAAAAAAGGTGATGAAGAAAAATATAATTGACATTGTCTGAGGCGGGCGTCGTGAGGAGATTTTATCGTTCGACCGGGCGGAGTTTTAATTGGCGGTTGCACTGCCAAATTACCCACACCAAGCGACAAGGATAGAAAATTAGAAATTATTCAAATTCACAATTATATGTGTGTGTAAAGAGTTTAGGACCTGTAAGCTGCTAGACTGCAATATGGTGTTGTCTCCCGGTTTTCGCACAATATCCAACTCTAGCTGGCCATTCTCTGGATAGCTTTGTAAGGAAGGAAGGTTGCCGTCGGTAAAGATGTGCTTAATGTAGCAGGTGGGTTCATCGGTATTGGGCATCAAACACGAAAAGGTCTGAGTTCCATCGTCCCACCTTGCATGCCTAACCTTCACCCCATCCTCAGGGTAGGTACTATATGGCAAGGGAAGAGTGAAGCGATCTTGTGGTTCCCTCAATACAAACAAGTCTAGGAAGTAAGAAATGGGTTCCGATTCCTAGAAACTAGATTAACCCTTCGAAAGAGAAATGACTTTATGTGTTAATCACCTTGCATAATTAGCTGGCACATTCTCGACGGCGCAGGGACCACTCGGACCGTCGGCTGGTGACACACGCACCGGAGACCACCAGGGGTGCTTGAGTACATCGATTCGGTTTTGCCAGATACCTTCCTCACCCCCTTCGGACCATCGGATTCGGAATCTCCACCATATTCTTTTGGCAAGTGAAGGGCTCAATGTTCATACAGTCGTTCGTTTGACGCGATTACCGAGAGTGGCTTTCCAAAAACGTAGGCGTCAATCAGTGCTTGTATTTCAATGGGCGAAGGGACTGGGAGAGGCAAAGCATCCCATGGCGAAGGATTATTGTCCTTATCAGAAGGCCGTATCCGCATGTCGCCTAAAGGCCTTGAGACCTGTTCGCGACAGCCGGCCAGATCGGGATTGTACAGATTACCGAGTTCCAGTTATCGCCAAAAGGCCTCGAGTCCTGTTTGCAACATCAGAAGTGTATAAATTACCGACAGAAGGACAGTTCCCGTTCTCAATCAGATTGTGTCCTGCTTCTTGAATGACTGGATCTGCGACATTCACCTATTCTTGAAGGTTTTGAATACAAGATAGAAGGTCCATCAAGGGATACGCAGACAAGTTGGACGTAACCGGAAGGTGATCAATACTGTTAGTTGCTGCCAGAGGGACAACCATCGCAGCAGTGACAGTCGCAGGTAATCCCTCAATCCACATTGGGTCCTGGAATCGGGGTATTGATTCGAGGAGAGATTCCCAGCGTCGAGATCGCATTCCATGACTACTTCATTGGCATGATGGGTTTGCTTTCAACAGCGTCCATGGCCGTGTCCTCGAAAGAGTTTTGCAAGGTTTTCATGTCGAAAAACGATTCGTCGGAGTCTGGTACGGCTGTTGAGGCAGCGGGACACGTAACGGAACACGTTCTATAACATAAGATGAGTTCTGCCTTTGAGAATGAAAGAAGGGCCATACGTGGTCAAATCGATAGTGAGATCATCTACCTTTTGCGTCTCAAAGCAATATGTACTGCCATATTCCATTGACACATTTTGGTGCCGACATTTCAGGCAATATTATTCTTTCTCCTGCAACGCGGTTGATCGACATGAGAAGAGCAGAATTTTATAACTCACATCTGTCGATAATCTTGGCCTAAGCTTTGTGGAAGGCATTTCTTCTCGTCTGTGGTGGGGCGCTAATCTTGTCGACGTGTGTGCCATTTTGGTTGCGTCGATAAATCTATCTTACAACAATGATCAGAGGTAATTATTAAAAAGTTACGCGAAGGGTCACCTTCTTTCTTTTTTTCCTTCAATGCAGCTTTGGCGGCAGCGTTGACCTTTGGTGGACGCGGTACTCTAACCTTCGGGACGCCTTTGACCTTTTTGCTCGGCGACGCTTCAGAGTTCAGATCATCCGTTCGAGCGCGTTTCTTTGCCTATTGATAGTCCAATTAGCAACAGTAAATCAAGTACTTATTTCAACATTACCATTAGCTTCGTCTGCGAGGACCTTGTACCTGTACAAAGGCGTTGTCGGATAAGGAGCCTCATCTGTCAAGAAAGGATGATCCTCTGCAGTGCTGGCAGAGGCTATATTACCAGCTTTGATCAGATCGTAAGGACATCTGATACTATAGAGATAAGTGAAGGACATACTGAAAGACTCCATGAGTCTTGGACCTTGCGGAGTACTGGGTACAAACGCTGGGGCAATCAGATCGCAATCATCTTGGGTCATGGTGGCAAGGGACTGAGACGAATGTAAATGGTTAACGGTGATCACGGATGCCAAATCGCTCAGTCTAATTTTACCTAGTCCATCGGGGCGTTGGCGTCGGCTGGGTGTGACAAGTCCCAATTCCCATGGCGGCCCACATTCGGGTGAAATATTCGTACCATAGCCGCTTCGTCTCGCACGATAACGAACAGTCAGTGACATTTTCACAGGAATATTCCCCTTCCTTCTGGCTCAAACCGCCCTTAATTCCTACACTTGAACAAGATGCCAATGTAAGTGCCAACCTATTCCACGAACATGTGTTGCTCACCTGAATAGTTCGTCAGCTATGTCAGCTCGTGCCGCATTCAGCGGGTTGCGTTTGAAATTCTTGGAAGAACAATTGGAGGGATATGCAACAGCAGTTGTCGAGAGCCGCGACAACGACTTCGTTCTTGACGTTCAGCGTCGTTACCTCAAAAGATTCCCGCTATCACTCCCCCATGACATCGAGCCCAGCCATGAGTCATTGGACGCAATCGACGACAACTTGCCAGACCAAGAACTCAAGGAACCAACCCAAAAGGACATGTCAGATGAAGAATACAAGGCCGCGAAGAGCGCCTTCGATCATGAATGCGCGCTGCTCCATTTTCGGAAAGAGGTGAGCCAATTCCACATACTCTGCATGTAGTAAAATTTCACACTATGATCCAGCAAATTCGACGTTGGTTGAGGTATCATCATGGCAAGAAACACCCCAAGTCCGGTAGTGCAGCTGATGGATCTCTGTCCCCTTTTGTCGCCCAGCTGGTTGGCTGCGATGTTAAGAAACCGCACAAACCAACTCCGTACAATCTATGGGCCAAGGAAGACCTCAATAAAAGCAAGATACAGAAGGAACTTGATAACACGATTCGCCGAGATGGTCTCCCGAGGAAGCAGCATGCGAAGGCTCGAGCCGATATAACACGGCGTTTGTTTGGAGCATTAACCTTCGAACAGCAAAAAAGGTGGACAGAACGGGTGGAGGAGGAACACAAGAAAGCGTGTGAGGAATACGAGGAACGGTTGAACTCCGGCCCATCCACCAGCCCTGAAGACCGTCAGCGGTAAGTACAATCACCGCTTTTGACTCTCGGTTGGCTCTAATCTCACCTCACTCAGATGCATCGACAATTTACCTCGACTCGTTCAACCAATCCTGGATCTCGTTCACAACTATACAGGGATGCAAGTCACAGCACTAATTGGCGGACCTGAACCTGCAGATAATGGCCATCTCAATGTTATTGGGTGCGTTTGATTTCGAGAATCCGCTTTTCTCTGTTGGCTCAAATCGTTTGCGTGGTAGCATGCATGCGGGTTGGATTCCGGGCTCCGTAAGAATGAACTTCGGGCAGGCTTTCAGAAAGGAATATCGAGAGGTGATGATTCCTCTCTTTGGACAATACTTGAAACGCTGCTACAGTACGTTTGTTCTAATTGTCGTCTTGCCTTGAATCTAATACTCATTTTCCAGCTCACGAGGAATGCCGGTCTCGTGCTGTCACCGCAGAGCGAAAGCTCCATGACCTAGATGTTGATGAAGGCGATATAAACTTTGATTCCGTCGAGTGTAGCCCTTCATCTCCTGGATCGACGGCCGTTCCTCGATCTTTGGTAGGGTCATCTGTGCTGACACAACCCCATTCGTCCACGCTACTGGTTTCTATGAATCCTAAGCCATCTCCAACTCATTAACGGCTTGTATTCCTTGAAGACATGCTGGAGAAGACGCACCAGTCCTCAGGCTGGGTCAATGGAAACCTCTATGAAGCCTCAACAGAGACGATCGGCATTCTTGCTCTCCCAGAATCACTTAGACATGATAACAGCATGGGCAGGTTCAATGATGAGCTAGCGGACAAGAAGCAGAAGCATCGCTATCTTGCGAAGATGCAAGGCACCCGCAAAGCTATCCTACCCGTCCATACGGAAGCCGAGAAGCGACTTTTCAAGAAGCTGATGGGAGAGTATGCAGTGTTTGCTGGTCACCACTGGAAGAAGGCCGCTCCAATCTGGAACGAGAATGCCGAAACACAATCGGACATTTTTTATAAGGTACTTCTTATTTTATCTTATGTATACAGAGTTTGACTATTATGCTTTACTAGCTCCCTGAAAATCTACGGGCCTACCATGGGGATTATGAACGTCAGCTTAATGTCAAGGAGACGCAATGCAACACGTCCTCAGCTCGTGATCCAGTCCTCAAGGCTGCGAGAGATCCAACTCGGGCAAAGAATGCGCCAACTCTTCTAAATCGTGACCTTGCCTTTGATACCGGCTCATCGGGCTTTAACCTCTCTATCCTCCAACAACCAACACCGCTACTTGATATTTCCATGACCGACCAACCCCACACATCTGAGTCCACCGCCATTCAGGGTCCCTTGATCCCTGAAATCTTGCCTGTCACCACGGTCACATCACCATCGAGTATGATCCAGAAACATTCACATGCGCGAGTTGCTGCTGAGGTAGTCAAATCCATGCCCCTTACAACGAAAAAGCGGAAGCGAGACTGACACTGCCGAAAATGCGGCTTGACATCACCCCAGTGCAAGGGAAACAAGACAGTTTCAAAATGTCAGAATCGATGTCGGGACTGTGGGATGGTTGAGTGTCGAGGACGAAATCCAAGCAAACGGGGTGAACACTGGAGGTGTTGGAATAGTTGGGATCCATAGTTTCATTCACCATATTGTTACAAGTACTTATGTAGTATGCTAATTTACATTTGCTCCCATTGCGAATACTACCTTTCCCAGTATTAAATTACTATCCCAAACGGTGCACATCAAGAGAAATAATGAGTTGGCAGCGCCTTCGCACATATCAAAGGTACTATTGCATTCCTCCTGTCTTGATTCGGCAAAATGGCAAAATAAATCCTCTCACCATCAGTTCATAGTCACTATTGCGCCGAACCAGCTCATCTACAACTATGTAATTTCGTGGGGTTTTGCTGTTTCTGGCAAGTGTTCAGGGCCAGCACACCGCTGACAGGGCGTGAGGAGCAGGATAGCAAAAGGTATACATTTCTTCCCTCTTTCCTTTTCCTTCCTTCCTCTTTCCTTTTTCGATTTTTCTTTTCTTTTTATTTTTATTTTATTTTTGTCCACAGACACCACTATCGCGCCCATAACACTTCGGTACCTTGGGCGTAAAAACACCATTTGAATTTGAATAGATATTTGTCAGTGTTATTTGAAGTAGAAATCATGATCAGAAACATTGATTATATAAGAAATCTAAATGACAATAAAAAAAGAGGTGGGCGCAACATTCTCCAGTTCAAATAGAAAAAGTTTTTATATCCCCTCCGGCTTACCATATATGGCATGACCGAGGGTTCTATTTGAACTAGAAAATGTTGCGCACCGTTTTTCTATTGTCATTTAGATTTCCTATATAATCAATGTTTCCACGGTCATTTCTATTACCATTTCTACTCGAAATAACGATGATAAATATCTACATAAATTCAAATGGCCTTTTTACGCTCAAGTGTAAGGCGTTATTTGTTTTTATTTATTTTAAATTCTGCAGATTAACGTGCTTCAAGTAAACTAGGTACTAAGACGCACGGGCGGCATAAGCAAAGGGGCCCGGCAAAATTGGGTGTCACAAAGGGGGTACAGGTATGGGAACAGGGGAATACGAGGGGGTACAGGAGATCCATTGTCTAGCGGTGTCCGATGGGTATATAAATTGAGGTCCTGCAGCGTACACCATGAATGAAAGCACCCTCTCTTAAGAGTTGTTGGGCTAGTCTAGCGTCTGGCAACGCCACACAAACCGAAATCGACTCACATAAAGCAATCTTCTCTGTGTTCGCAGGCAGGAGGTACCGAGCATGCCTAAATATGTGCCACGGTGTGTCATTTGCCATGGTATTGTACTTCATCCATCCAGTCCTTGAGGATTGACCTATGTACATCAGCATCAGACATGTATGCCAAACAGCTCGGATACGTGTTTAGCAAGTGTCTTGGTTGAAGTAGAGTGTTGGCTGCGCAAGGCGGGATAACCGTTAGGGCAACATACATGTTCTTAGTACATTTTGCAGCAGTGGTTTTGAATCCGAGCCCTTGTTCATCGAGAAATTCATTTACGTAGTCCCTAATTTCGTAGGGAAGAAGATCCTTGTGGTTTCCACCAAAGAAGTCGACAATTAGTTGTTTAGATTCCGCAGTGTGCATGTTCGCTTGTGGGTGTCTGGTTTGTTGTTCGTAGTGGCTGCAGCAGCATAGGTGTTCGATAAAGTCAACATGTGGATGACATGGCAATGGTGACTTGGAAGGAAGGGTGATCTAGATGAGTTGGAGATGGCTTAGGATCCGTAGCAACCAGTAGTGTGGACGATGGGGTTGTGTCAGCACAAATATTGTGGAGTTTCGTTGAGCTGCTTACTGACCTTGACATGCAAACTCCCGATGCAAGAAGTTGGTTGGCGTCACCTTACCACTCTCACGCATTTGCCCTCCACAGGTTCATAAACCCTCAATGGCTCAAAATAATCCAAACGTTTGATGGCCTGTAAAGCGTTCCAGTAACCAATAATTATTTGGAGATGTAATACAAACATTCGGGTAAGAACTGAATTTGGTCGGGTACAGTGCAAACTTGCGCAGACAATCACATTCGGTCTTTTGGTTCATAGTGTTTCTCCTGTCTGCGCACCCAGTGCCCTTTTATCCGTCATCTCCTTGCTCCTCTTCCGTCGAAGAATCATCGTCAATCATGGCTAGTGGTGTGGTAAAAAGACTACGCCATGAATCCAAGAGATCACGCTGTATATCGGATTGCTCCTGTGCATAAGCTTGCAGGCCTTCAGCTAATGCTGAGCAAGTTACCTCCCTCGACGTTTGCCTCGACAACCACCATTCGGACTTCCACTCCAGGAACTCCAGCGCACGACGCATCTCCTCACGAAGCAGACAAACCTCTTCTGTTGCTCGTTTAGCCCTTGCACGACTCTTCGCCCACTCAGATCGGAGGATGTCATCAGAGTCAGCGATGTATTCATCAATGTGCACACCTTCCATTAGCCAGATCCATGACAGAGTTTTGCGTGTTTCGCCCGTGCCATCTCGAACAGAGCGTGTTTCTGGTGTAATGTCGAGCTCAACTTTAGCGTCGTCGTCGTCATGGCCTGCAGCAGAGCTAATTTCCCCACCACGCCAAGGTTGATGACTCTCATCCACCTCTACTGTTCCCTTTCGTCCTGTCCGCATTCTTATCCGGTTGGGATCTGTATAGGCACGGACATCACCATCAGCTAGCGGCTTTAATACCTCACACCACCTCCCCTCCCCGACCAACGCGAGTTTGGCTGCACGTGCCCTGCGATATTTCTCAGTCATGTGACGAGCCTTCAAATTCACCCGATCAATGACAGAGGTAGAGCGCAGACCCTCCCGTTGCCCTCGAATATTCTTGTTCTTGAACTGAACCATCCGGGTTTTGACTCGAAGAATGTGGCGAAGTGATTCAAGGGCGTCACAACAATGTGCGGTGCGTAATTTGTCTTCGATCTCAGGGAGAGCAGGCACACAAGCAATGACTGCATGGGCTGGAGGCAAGGCCGAAGGAAGCCAAAGTTTGATCTCCTCGGGATGTGTATCCTCAGCCAGACTTTCTAAAAGACACTGTTGAAGGCCAGGCATATAGACGCCGCGGATACCCTCCCACGTCCGAATCTTTTCTCGAAGTGCAGCCCGCTTCTCCGAAATCTCAGAGTCCACCCTAGTACTCTTTTCTTTCACGAGGAGCAATAGCTTTTGCCTTTGGAAGGAATGATTAGCTTAAGTGATCAAGGTTGGCAAAAACATACTGCTCGTCCTCAAGCTCCAATCCCAATGCAATAAATTCTGATTTCGTTGTTGCGTGTGGAGGTGCATTCCCGTGAACGGCATTGGCCCTGTCCTCCTCATTGAGCTGTTGTCGGACTTGTGCCTCTGAAAGGCCTGGAAAAACTGTTAGACCGGAGAAAGGAACAGGAGACCAATAACTGACTTGCACTCTTTGCGAAGAACGGGCTCTCAAATACTCCAGCTTTAGGATAGGGGGCAGCATCCCAAGCCTTACACATGCGCTCCCATTCGTTAGTCGTTGCCTCGGGAATGATAGCCGTAAAGCCTCGATGACCCTCAACTTGTAAGTTTCGTTCCTTCAAGGCCGACTTATATCGACGAATGAGTGTGGAACCTGACGAAAGTTCGGTAAATAAACTCCAATAAGTTTGGCAAAGAGCACTAACCCATATTTTTATACTTCTCCCAATTCCAAAACCCGAAGTGATCGTCAAGAACATCGTGTCTGGTACCAGGACCGTAGGTTTTCGTGGCATTGCTGACGCCGTTGTTTCCTGCCCAGATGCGTTCAGGGCATTCAAAATCCGTGAGGCCTAATCCATATGCAAAATTGCAGGAGTACTCATCATGGCCTTCTCGTCGGTGTGAAGGCTCGTGAAGCTTTCCGATGACTGGGCGAGCCTCAACCCCATGTGGTCTTAACTCCGTGGGCCAATCCCCTTCAATACGCTTCAGAAGATTGGTAAACCATTGACAAGCGATATCGTAGCCAACAATGATAGTTAGTTGTTGGAACAATTTAATTGCCGAGCCGAAAACGTAGTCCATGTTCGCGTACCTTACGTAATACAGATAAGCGTTGAATAATGAATAAAATGGGGAATATAAAGCCTTAGGCCAACTAACCTCTCACCCTTTTGTAAATTTCCAACGCCGTTAGGCAGCAGCATCTCCGATCGACCACAAGAAACCCCAGCAACTCCAGTATACCTTAACCCAACGGATGAGCGAGTGTTCGCTTGAGCTAAGGCTTGAAAGCCAACACAGGTGTTAATCTGGATGCAAGGTGAATGTGATTCATGTAAATAAAAGACCCACTTACATCACCTTCACTGGCTTTTGACATGACGTACTCCTCGTACTCTGCCCTCGGAACGAAGTAGGCCATCCCGATGCCTAAGCCTGGATCGGCAGAATACGATGAGACAAGCTGATTCTTAAGTCGAAAGTTGGCATCCATGCCAATATACACGTAGCGCAGGTAACTGGCGGAGTCTTAGGTTCAGGGATTTAAAGGAAGACAAGGAGGCGTACCTTTCCGAAGATCCCCCAACATCAAGTGTCTTCTCCGGTACGTTGATTCCGGGATAAGGACAGGTCGGACACAATATAGACAATTCCCCATTCTTTGTATTCTTGATTCCGGTGGAGTCATGGCCGCGTCCCGCCCGTTTGGTCAGCTTGAGGTGACGCCATTGGACCGTCATGCGAAAAAGGGCACGATTTCTCGACTTCGGCACATTGAGGCCGATGTTGCTGGTAAGGCGTTCAATGGTTCGGTATTGATCATAAGCGGAGCACTTAGTAGTCAAAGAAAAGAGATGGAGGAGCTGGAGAAGGCGAAACGTCGCAACAGTTCGAACGTCAATCTGGGAGGCAGGATAAAAGCCCCTTCGTAATAGTTGGAGATGGTGAGGAACTTGTCGAGTGCAGCCACAGAAGCGAATGGCCACCTCATGGATACCATTGGTGTGCAAAACGCGGAGATTTTTGTGGCAGGTAATTGGGGCTGGACATTGCAACTCGTGGTGGTTAAGTTGAAGGGTCAGGCCCAAGTCCTTCAATGAAGATTTTATGAAACGAATCCCATTCCAGTGCTAACGGCGCATCAGCATTCACCTCTGAATTTGAACTAAAAACCTACTTGTATTTCATGGAGGGGATGGAGCTTGTGACGATTTACGCAACATTTGGCACAGACCAAGTCCGGTACTACACAATCCAGACAACGAAATTCTGGACTGCCAATTTCCGCCTTCCCAGTGAACAGACAATCACAGCAGGTTGTGGTTGTCCTAAAGTCCCCATGTCCTTCGAAGCGAAGCTGCTCATCCAAGTAAGACTCTCGATGCTGTTCCTTCCAGAAGACGTGAGGACGTCGCTAGTAAGATTAAGAAACAGGGGAGAAGTCAATTGATGTTAGAGGCTCACCGCCAATCGAGACTTTGGGGCATTAGTCTTCGGGTGTGTGGAATCCAGCTCACCATCCAAGACAAAGCGATCGATTTCCTGAGCTGCTATAACGCCATCAGCTTCCAATCCTAGTTGTGTATCGTCTTCTGGTAGCCAGATGGTCCCGGAGGTTGGACCCCGCTGAGGAACACCGGAATTTCTAGAAATAAGACCTCTCGAAGTCAAGCCCTGTTCACGGTGTCTCACGAAATGGATGTGGTTGTCTTCGACAAGAACACGGTCGTGAGACGCCCCTTGGATCTTTAGCCTGGGTCGCTTTGCACCGCGCATTGAAGTAGAGGTATTCAGCGGAGGGTGAGGCCGGCATTTGGAATGACAGCCTTTCAAGCTGGTCCCGTCACATGACATTCGAAAACCTCGATGTGAGCTGACGTGACCTGTAAACCGGGACTTACTACCGTCGCAGGACGCGCACTACCATTGGTGTGCCGAGCCGGGTTCTGTCGGAAAGTTGCGGAATGCCTAATCAAGGAGATGCCTGATCTGGGCCGGTTTTGGCATGATCAGAACATTCGGCCACGCCTAACTAGGCCATCGGCGGCAACATCATGTAGGGGTTGACTAATCTGGCGGCCCGGTTCAATATCAGGCCTAATAATAGAGAATCAGTCATGCGAAGGCATCATGCTGACATGCAAGGCGCTGCTGCATCGCGCGCAGCTGTTCTATTTACATGTGGTACTGTTAGAACAGTAGAAATGATATTCTATGCAGTACATACACAGGACAGCTCGTAAATATGATAATCCATAATAGTACACTACCAGAGAAGTACGAAAATGGGTAAAATACCCCTAAGACTACAGGTACAGAAAATAACAGGGGAAACCTACTATGATCCGGCAACTCAGACCCGCAGCCACGTTACGGCTCGTCTCGCGTTTGCCTTACCACTCCCCCTCAAACCGATACGAGACGCGTTCCGGGTACCCGTCGCGCGTGACACGTGACGTTGATCAACGATCAATCTCGGCGGCACCTCTCTCTTCGCGATCGAGCAGACTTTGCGTCGCTCATTGGACAGACTCAGCGTCGTCCACTGCCCGGATAGACTTAGCGTCGTCCGTTGGTTATCCTCCAGTCCACTGATCACTTGTATTGATACAGTGACAACCATCACCTGCTTGTATTGATACAGCAGTGTGGAATTGTCATTTAGATAGGTTGCTGCATGGCCAGGAGGGTGTTTCGTTGGTCCCAAAGTACGTTCGCTTTACCGAGTATATTGAACATGTACTGACCAATTTTGACCTCCCCTGCAGTCCCAATTTCGTGCGTTACCGGAATCGACGCGAATTTTCCCCTTGGCTCGAAAACCTCCACAATTTCGACGTTCGGCGCGTTCTGGGGTGTTCCAGGCCCCTTAGTTTCAATGTCCACGACTCCCGCGCCTTTCCTTTCGCTGGAAAATCCTTTCGGGTCCACGATTTCGGCCAAATCAGGTAAGTCCTCCACCAAATCTTCCGAATCTTCCGCTAACTCAAAATTCGTCACGTCCTTCCACAGGAAATCGATTTTCGGGCATCCGTTGCCACCACCGTGAGGTTCCGAAGCCTCAAATTTATTCGTTTCGCCCATTATCGCATTCAAATCGACAAAATTCGCCTTTTTGCCCAAATCCGCGGTTCCCTCCCCCTCAAGATCGACATCGATTGTCGTCGTAGTGCCCGGTTGTGCCTCTCGAAGGATTCCTGGGTTGTCGGGGACAGATACGGAGGGTATTGAAGGTACGTCGGGCGCCGTTTCGCCCAATTCATCATACTCCCCCTCGAAACGTGCGGCTGACGAATTAAAACCTACTATGATCCGGCAACTCAGACCCGCAGCCACGTTACGGCTTGTCTCACGTTTACCTTACCGGAATCCAACAGGTACGATGTCCCAGAATTACAAAAGTAGAATTCTTGGTCTCCGAGCCTCGCTCTGATCCTTCAATCAGTAACAAGGGTACAGGTGCCACGACATACAAGAGTGACAAAAGTGTAGATCACTGGTGAGTCGCGAAGCTTCGTGGAGATTTACAGCCTGACAGAGGCACCTAGGCTCTACTTCTACTGCTGTTCAATGCATAAGAACTGGGGCCCCGGGCTGTCGATTATCAGATCGCGCCCATCCTCCGATTCCTCTCTGACTGTGCATTCACACTATCGACGCAATGCCTCAACGGACCGAGTTACAAATAGCACGGTGTACACTGCAACAACGAATATCGGGCACGCGGTATCGCAGGACACGAACGCAGTTGTCGCTGTCGTAATCAACGTGACAATGCCCCTGACGTTTTGAATAGCATCATTGCGAGGGATGAGCAAGCAGGTAGGTTGTCTTCTCGGCGGTAGCCATGGCAAATCATTTTACTTTCATTACAGATGCAGACGCGATTCTTCAAGCCATCCAACGACCAAATTCGGAATTGCATGGACCGACAGGGGAAGGTAACTACTCATGTTTCAGTTTCTATTATTACTTAATTTGCGTGCTCATTCCGTGCTTATTCCACTCGTCAGGCGAGAATATGGACGACTTCCGTGCGATTGGGAACGATGAAGTTCAACCGGATTTGGATTCGGAGGCAGCGCCGAGCCCAGTTGACCACAAGACGACATCAGGGTAGTTTTCCATCGCAGCACCGGCATTCCAGACCAATTTTACCACTTCGACGACTACTGTGGAACGGAATCTACTGGCCATCTAACTGACGCGCATCTCAGTGGCGAATCCTCTTCGCAGCCTGAAGACAGATTGGGGGCAAGACCTTTCAGGACGAAACTCGACTTCGAGGTTGCGGAGGTAATGCTAGATGCGCACATGAATGGGTCACAGACAGAGAGAATGCTCTCAATAATCTACGAAGCGATTCTTAATCCAGAATCGTTTACACTCGCAAATGCGAAAGACCTCTCAACTATTTGGGACGCTGCACGCGAAACGAGGACAGAAATGGTAAGTATTTCATTAATTTCTACTATTACCAATTCGGCTGGTTTTCCGTGTACAGTTTGAAAAGAAGACAATTTCCGTTCAGTATAAAGGTGAAGATCTCGGATTTGATGTGTATCTGCGACCACTCTGGAGCTGGTGCCAGGAGCTTCTCCTGGATAAGGAGACAGTGACGCAGTTCGTTTGGGATGCCCAACGCCTCTCCAAATGGACCGAGAATCGTTTCGAACATTTCATTGACGAACCTTGGACTGCAGATGCGTGGTGGAATTTTCAGGTAACTTAGACTCATTTTTAGCTGCTAATCTACTGAAAATATTATTTCTCCCTGACAGGACCGAATTCCCGCACACGCTAAGCCATTCTGCATCATCTTGTATGCCGACAAGACACGCCTTTCATCGTTCGGCACCGTAGATGATTCCGGTTTGGGTTGTAAGTAATTGCCTTTATATCATTTGGCCTTCGCTGACTCGCCACTCTCTGTCTTGTTGTAATTCCAGATGGCAGCTCTAATTCCGCAGAACCATCTGATTCTGCCCACGTCGCTGACGACTTAAATGCAGTTGTGACCAATGAGTTCCCTACGAATGCACGTTGAACCGCCAGGAGTCACACATCTGTCCAGGCCGCCGATCCTGCCGATCCTGGAGCACCTGCGATACCGGCGCCTCCCACACAGCCCAGGCCCAGAGCAACAAGATCGAAAGCGAAGACTGCCGTGGCCCAGGCTTCGTCTGGCATAGTAGGACCGCCGACCGACATTGTCAATGGTCACCCTATCAGACCTTCAAAGAAGCGGGGCTCGAAGAAGTGAAGTGCTAACCGGTTGGGCTTCCATAAATAATACGACAGTAGCCTACAATTTCTGGTAGCCATATATGTATTGAAGGACTCACCCGCTGTCAAGATTGGGTCACCGCTGATTCACTTCTCGTTTGGATGTCAGCATTTGTCTAACAAGTCTTCAACTGTGCTGCTCCAGTGACTATATAAGCTGGAATCTAAGGTGAGTTGAACATTAGTACTCTCCTGATGAGCACCCCAAGCCGACATCAGTGTGCATGTATAGATGCTCGCTACTGCCGTTGCCCGAATTCAAAATGGCGAATGTATTATTCTCAACCGACTGGCTTTCCCAACCCGCAGCATCATTCAGGTTATCCAAATGTCCCCCTGCCGTATGTAATGCCACCTCAGCCTCTCCGACCTCCACTGCCATCTCCTTCTGGCCCTCGACTGGCATTTCCGTACGGATCTCCCTCTACATTTTCCTCTGGTCCCCCTTCATCTTTTCTGTCCGCAAACCCGATTCCTTTTCCTTCGGTTGCTGCTGTCCCAACAAATGTTTCACCTGCGCCTCCGCCTCACGCATCTGGCAAACGCAAAAGACTCAACGCAAATTCTTCAAGCAGAACGAAGAAGTGCGTTTGAGCCTCCGCTACATCGTCGTCTATGGCCACTCCAAATCCGATTGCCACAGCAGCAATAGTTGGCGTGGGCCCTATTTCTGAACCCACGAATTCTCTCTCAGAACCCACGACGTCCTCTAGTGGCGGCACTATCACGAATCCGACCTATACCGCATTCTGAAGCATTCCGACTCGACCGAGACAGGACGTGACGGTGCTATTGATGGATACTGGTTTTTAAGGCCCTTGGATACGGACAAAGAACCACGCGTTCGAGAGGTGACGGAGGAATGGTAGCCTGCAACTGAAAATAAGTAAAAGAAAATAAGAGAAGAATAATGGGCGTACCTCATGCGCCCATGCCTTTGAACTCCCTCCGCGGAATGACACCAGAGGCTAACGATATTGCTGTATTCACGGTTTCAGGCATAATGTTTTTGTGGGATGCGGACTGAAAGTCAGTCCACTTATATATGTGAAACAGTTGAGGCAAGATGACCAAAGGATCAAGACACTCCACCCACGATTCATTTTTGTTCGCAGATGATCAGAAATGCAGGACGCCTATGATAGACAACTCTTCATAATTCAGACACGGTCGCACATGGCACACGACAATCTTCGTCGCCGTTGAGCGTGTGATTCTGCAGTGACAGATAAGAGTACTCACTCGAAGAACAGGGTGTATACATTCTGGTACCAAACCGACGGAACTTTTGTGCACCTCTTCAGCATGGGATGAGTTTTCCGCAATTCCTTCGATGAAGAATTGCTAACGAAGGATCTCGCAAAGCCAACACTCCAACTGGTGGCACAAATCGAGTAGCTGACGACATGTGTTACTTTGTAGGATTCTCAAAGTTGAGCTATTGCGAAGCAACTTGCAATTATTATTACAATTTGAATATAAAGAGGGGTCGAATTGATAATTGCACTGAGTCGTCTGAATCTAGGTGATCACATGATTAAATCAGACTCTCCTGATGACCAATTACTGTTGCTCCTTATTCTGATGCTCATCCTCGGGAAATGGATTCCGTAAGCGATATAAGCCACCGCGACGTGCAACCAATTTTCTCATGGATTCCTGCGTGCATGCGTTTACTTAGTTTTAGTCATCGTGTGCACTGCAAGTCTTCTCAGCAAGATCCGCCAACCAAAGGTTATTGCAGAGGTCTTGGGCGGTATTCTTCTCGGTGAGCAGACCAGTCTAGTCTAGTATTCAACAGACGTTCTGAGCAAACGTGAACAGGTCCCACCACCTTTGGACGCATCCCAGGCTTTACACAGCATGTCTTTCCCCAAGCTTCACGCTCCTATCTCTCCCTCGTCGCAAACATCGGTCTCGTCCTCTTTCTCTTCCTCGTTGGCCGTTGGCCTCGAAATCGACTCTACTGTCATCAAGCGTAATGCCCGTCTATCAGCTATGGTCGCCATAGTTGGCATGGTTCTCCCTTTTGCGATAAGAGCAGGCATGGCAAGTGCAGTATACACGGAATCCATAGACCACCGGATACAGTTTACGCATTTTATGTTATTTACCGGAGTCGCATATTCGATCACAGCGTTTCCGGTTTTGTGATTTTAACAGAGCTAAAGTTGTTGGATACGACGGTTGGTATTGTGGTATTGAGTGCGGGAGTCGGAAACGATATTGGTAGGTAATGTTGTCAACTCACCGCCGTCCAACTATCAATCATACAACTGCAGTGGGATGGGTGCTCCTTGCACAGAGTGTGGCCCTCGTCAATGCAAGTACGGTTCTGACGGCCCTCTATATCCTCCTTGCCTGCGTAGGCTGGACCCTATTCCTTCTCTTCCCCGTTAAAATGGCTCTTTTCTGGCTTGCTCGAGAGACAGTCTCCAGTATGTCTCCCACCTTCTGATCGCAATTACCCTACTCACTCCTTGATTTTAGTCGAAAGTGGTCCATTGGTCTTCTTCATGACCGTCACCATGATGATTGTCTTTGGTTCCGCCTTCTTTACTGACGTTATCGCCGCAAATTATCGGCGTCCATGCAATTTTCGGTGAGTACGCTCCCTTACCATTCTTCGCCCCTAGTTTATTTTATTTGTATTACAGGCGCATTCATCGCCGGACTAATAGTCCCCCGTGAAGGGGGGTTGGCAATTACTACTCCGAAAAGCTGGAAGACATGGTTTCTATAATATTCCTTCCACTCGTAAGCAGTCGTTTCATCTTGTTTAATGTCGAAAATCGTTTATCCACGCGCATATATTCAAGTATTTCACACACTCTGGTCTTTCGACAGATCTCACCTTGCTGAACAATGGTATACCTCCCCTTTTTCACGACGAGCATACCCTGACTCATTCTTTTGAAGGCGTGACGTGGGGATACACGATTGCGATCATTTTCACTGCCTTCATTGGTAAGTTCGGCGGATGCACGTAGCGGTGCACTACTTTGCTGGTTTTAATTGGCGAGAATCGAGTACGATTGGTTCGCTCATGGTTGTAAAGGGTATCTTCGTATTTCACTTAACGATTCGTCCGCTAACCTACCCGTAGTCTGGTCGAGCTAATTGTTCTCAATGTTGGACTTTCTGCTGGAATTTTATCTCAGGTATGCGTTACGCTCATGTTATATCGAGTCACTCTAATTCTCGGATCAGCGTGTATTCTCTATGTTTGTCCTCGAAGCCCTGGTTTTGACATTTATGACAACCCCTCGTCACCTGACTATATCCTCTGCACCTACGTCGCCGTATATCAGCCGCTGGGGTCTTTGACCATGTTGCCGACGATGAAGCCACTTCCGCAAAGAAAACAGAGAAAGCGGCAGAAGGAGATTCAAGACTAGGTTCACTGTCATACTTGATAAGTTAGAACATGTCGCTGGGGTGATGGCACTCACTCAATTGGTTCAACCCCCTCCATTGAACAAGATTGCGAGCCGGGACCCTTCGACGTCTCTGAGTGATGCTGCAACTCCACATATCCTTACAACGGAAGCCCTTCGTCTCATTGAACTTTCAGATCGTGTATCTGCCGTGATGAAGTCCTCTGTCTCGGGATCCCTTTTACGAACTGACGCAGTCCTCTCCATATTCCGTATTTTGGCCAGTTGAATGGCATTCGCGTCACACCTTCACTCTCGGTCGTCAAATTCGATGATTTGGCATAGTGTCGCCG
>QDKV01004908.1_pt1 | contig 18555 bp, 19 predicted proteins | sample 1861101 | NCBI WGS metagenome assembly QDKV01 (sample SAMN04275158, study PRJNA302643) | Fungus metagenome, whole genome shotgun sequencing project. | isolation source: fruitbody | host: Mallocybe terrigena | place: Sweden | collected 2013 | reverse complement strand
TCGTTACCAAAAAGGTACGTAGTTTTTTCAATTTATATTAGAATTTTCATTGATTCTATTGTAAGCAGGAGAAGGGCGTAACCCTCCTCGCTGCATGTACTTTCTCTTTCAACGCAACCCTTCTTCGTTGCGTTGAGAGAGGAAGTAACTGGATAGGGGGAACCCTTCCCCGTCTTTCCGGTACAACGAGGAAGGTTCCTCTTCCTCGTTGGATTTACTTCTTGTTTCCTTCCCCTTCTTCGTTGTGTTTAGACTCTTTTTTGATGACGAGGGCCTCGTCGCACATATGGTTATTATATTATATGTATACTAAAAGGCGAAGCTGCTCGCCCGGGGGACAACTTCGCAATCGGCCTCGAGTCACGAGAATTAAGACTGATTTTCAGTATCTGCGAAGGGGCATATTTTACAAATGGCTGAATACACAGAGTAACAGCCACGGAAAGAAGCTTTTCTTTCTGTCTCTGAGCCAGAAAAAAGATAGCTGACAGGGAATCAAAGAATCAGCTTGTAATTCTGTGCTGCCCTTCGAAAAAAAAAGGTCAAGTAAATAAAATCTCTAAATAGTAGAACACACTTACGGACATCTTTCTGAGAGATTCGGGTAGTTGAGCTGTCGTTGAACGAATCGGAAAATTTCTGCTTTTTTGTGTTACCACTTTTATAATTGATCGTAGAGACTTTGTTGTCGAGGTAGACAACAGAAGCAGCGTCTAATGGGTCAGGTCCGATGTCGGAAGAGGAATGAGCAGGCAAATTATGACGTGCGGGCGGTGATGAAGAGAGATAATTTTTCGGGAAGCCTCTGTAATTAAACCCCATATTCTCCATACTGTGGCATAGTAAGTCTTCCCCTTCGGACATAGCCCCTTCATCTTGGACTTCAGACAAAGGAGGTCGTTTATTAGAATTATCTCGATGCCAATTGTTTCCACCGCCACTTGAAATGTCTTTTTCGAACGGATCATTAGCTGAACCCGAACCGTCGTGTGGTGAAAGACAAAAATGTTAGATTTCACCACATTACGCACGAAGAGTATTACCGAAATTCTGGGGTGATTTTGGCCTCCTTCTATTCTTCCTTTTCTTCTTTTTCTGAGCAGGGTAGCTTGTTTCTTCTTTATTTATCATAGTAGAATCACTTATGAAATGGGATAAAGTAATGGGCGCTTACTTTGAGACGGGGTCCGATCACTGCTGGCTCCGAGTCGATTGCTTGAGTTGAGATCTTTTCCGCGTTCAGGAACTCAAACGGCCAATGAAGTAAATGACTCACTGGTATAAGTATTGAAGGAGTCATAATATGCCGTCTGTTGGCTGTGGTCGTAAATAGTTTGAACGGTATTCGCAGCAATTATATTTATAGATGTTCCGGTGAGCTCGACTTTATCGACGTTGTTCATCATTGAAACCCATGGTGGCATCTTGCGCAGGAGGGTTGTATGAATGAGATGAAGGAGATTGTCAATGGGTGAAACTTGGCCGAACAAGGACGAATTCCGCCCACCATCACATATATTGGTGCCGGAAAAGAGGGTTCATTCAGAAGAAGCCACCACGAGGTCGACACAGCTGACAGCTGACAGATATGTATCCTGTTATCGTTCTAGTTTGTTGCTCTCGTGTAACCTAGTGGTACCTTTGGCCGAGCCACGTTCGCTGGTAGTCCTGACTCTGATGACGAATCCTGGCCAGAGATCTCAGAGGAAAGCCGGATAAAATTAGTAGGCAAAAAGACGCCCGCGATATACTGTCCTTTATTGTTACACAACTGCGGTTGCAGAGATCTTTTGCAACTGAGTTGACATCTCAGACCCTGGATAGGAATCATGAACGGTGCAAGTGTAAATGCATTTACGTACTTCCAACATATCTTATATACCATTGTCTTCCAAGGAGCGTATACTTGCGCTGGAGTTGTTGAATGTAAATCATTGGATATGAAATCCTCATTGCGAGGCGAGATGTTATAGACCTTTCTGGTTGTTTTCTTGTCAATACGAAAGCTTTGATTGTAGAGGGTTATGTAAGCCATAGATAGATTTTTGAACGTGTTAACATTGTGGCTTAGGTCGTGTCTGTGGATTTCTTGTTCTTTTACTTCAAAGGCAGTCTGAAGAATCAAGATGGACAGTTTCCAAGATCAGCATCCCAGACCTCATCCTTACCTCCATGAACCTTTACTCTACATCACCAACCTGCCACCGTTTGTCTCCGACGAGAATCTGGCTATGGCTTTTGCGCAATGTGGTCCCTTTAGACCTAGGATTAATCGTGATGGATTTTCTAGTCTTCTGTCCGGCACGATTGAATTCAGATTTCTAGAGAAAGGTGATTAGCCCTATTTCTCCATGTTGGCGCGTCAAATGCTCATTTTTTTGGCTCAAAATTCCAGCTGAGAAAGCATTGGCTATTCTTCAATCACATAACATTCCTGATCTACCGACACCAGTACCCCTTGTGCTGTCGCCGTACCCACCTACGAACCCTCCAACTCCTTTACCCCCGCCATCGGCTCTCCCACGTCTCATAAAGCAACTTCCTCCAGGCTATACCGAAAGTCAACTATATGATCTTTTTCGACATTATGGTGCCCTCGCTTCGGCTCGTACCCAAACACAATTCGGTCCCGATATTGGAATGGTCGAGTTTTGGAATGAAGAAGATGCACAGGTCGCTGAGGAAGCATTGCACTGTGCTGAGGTCGAAGGACAAAATATCGCCGTTCAGATATATCATCAGCAAAGACGTCCTTCCCACCCTGTTCGGGAATTCAACGTTTCAGCTCCTTCCTTTGTGCCTTCTGGATTGAATTACTCACCTTTCCCCACTCAAGTAAGATTAACTCTTGGACAAACCAATCAAACTTGATTGTTGACCTTGTACCAAATTAGTATTCTCCTCCTCGTGCGAGCCCGTACTCGCCTGTTCGATCTCCTGTTCTGACCCCACCTGGCCCACCCTCGCCTTTCATACATGGGCCAGGGCAGCAAGTTCAGTTGGCACCCCTGGCTGGTCCGGGATCTAGTAGTCACAGTGGTCTTATCGACCCCTGTAATTTGTTTATTAAAGTGAGCTGAATGCCTCATAATTTGTTGAATAAGTTCTCAGGTACTCCATCAAAAGAACTTAAGTCCCGAGATCGACTCCAATGGCCTCTTTGCTCACTTCTGCAAGGTAAATTCTGTGTCTGGGTTTGTTTTTGTAACACATTGACATATTTTTGATAGTTCGGGCAAATAGTCAGGTAATTCGTACCTTGATGATTTGGTTGCTTGAGATTGACGGATTGCCAGCGCTCGTGTGATGCGAAACGAGCACGGCGAAAGTCGTGGTTTTGGCTTCGTATCATATCATCAACCCGACCATGGTACTTGATTTTTGCCGTGGAATTTATTCATTAGAGACTCACGGCATGTTGATTTCAGCCGCTGAAGCGATGCGTGTCATGAACAGCGCAATACTTGGGTCGAAACAGGTGGTTGTCCGTTTACACGAACCAAAGCAACTGAGGCAAGAAAAGCTGGCCCAACGGTTTGCACATAACGGCCATCCGAGGCGAAGTTCAAGTGGCGCCACTAGTCCGGCAGCCAGCGAAGCTGGGGATTTTAGTGGTTGGAATAGCCCCAGAACGTTTACTCAAAGCCTTGCCTCTCCCGCACTTTCTCCAAAGCCCGTCTATGCTGAGCGTCCAGACAGGGGAAGAAGGGGATCAGGCAGTTACTATAATGTAAACTCCAATTTGGTTACTCATCGCTGTTCCACTAATCCAAGCTTCTGCAGGCGGCTGTCAACGGCACTCTCCAGATACCTTTTACTTACAACACCCTTTCTGCATTGTCCCCTGTAGTTCGCAAGGAAGTCCTTACTGGCGAGCTCGTTCGTCGCGTTAAAGAAACAGAGTCATTTGCGGACAAAGATGTCGAGAACCTCGTCGACTCCTTAGTCTCCCTCTCTCTTAGCAATGTCCTTCAGTACCTCGATGATACGACGAAATTGGAAGAGCAAATCCAGAACTATAAGGTTAAACACCTGCCTAACGAGACACCTGAAGCATCTCCATTGCGGGCCGTCTCCGAGACCTCGTCTTCCGTTGAAAATAACCCAGCAACGGCCAGTGCGCCTGAACATCCGTCTACGCCTGTTTCGATCGATCAGTCTCTATTGACACCTCCTAGAACTTCTTCACCTGCCGGCTCTGTGCCACCTCTCTCGGAACGCGACAGGATTTATGCCGCAATCTCGAAAGTAGAAACCACACGACAAACTGAGTTGACCGATTTGATCATGTCATTACCGAAGAGAAATCGTGCTATATGCTTGTTTAATAACGAGATCCTCAGAGCAAAGATCATCGATGCGAAGGTGGTTTTGGATAGTGATGATGGCGACGTTGGTGATGCCCAGAGTACAAAGAGTGCACCTGCACCTGTACCAGTGACACCTGAAACGAAAAAGGTCGCCCAGCCAGCGGCGACTTCATCTCCGCAGACGCCCGATTTGTCGTCTAGAGGTCCGTCAGCCGCTGCCTCTCCTTCTCCCGTTACGCCCAGCACCACTGCGAGCATTCACACCATCGCAAGTCTTGCTCGTTTGCCAGCAGTTGAGATCATCCGTCTTGCAAACTTAAGCAATGCAACTGGATTGCCCCTTCCCAAGGCCGATCCGTTAATTGTTAAGGCCACGGATGAATTTATAGATGGGTTGCTAAATGTGCCTGTGCAGCGACAAAAACAGGCCCTTGGAGAGAAGTTGTTCAAGATTATCAAGAGTCTGGGCATCAAGGGTGCCGTGAGTTGATCATTTTTTATATCGTCTTTGTATGAGAAACTGAATAACTTTATTTATCTGACTTTTGATGATAGCCAAAAGCTACCGTTGTATTACTAGACCAAGAAGATCTCCGGGCCCTCGCACATCTGATGAACAGTTATTCCTCTGTTTTAAAGGAGAAGGCGTTGGCTATTGGCACGCCCAAATAAGAGACCGGTGCTAGAGGTGTCATCTGCCGATGTACCACTCGGATAAAATTCTATTTTCTTTTCTTTTTCTTCTTCCTAATTGCACATTACCTCGAATCTTTTTTTTTAACACTATATCACTCCACACCTTTAATCCCCTAAATTTGGATGGATGTCTCCTTTTCATCTATATCACTCACCCCAAATCGAAACGTGTCCATTTCCACGACATACTCATACCCCTCACCAGCGGAGAGCTCCCTCTCGCTGTATCCCTCAGTTCAACCAAGGAGGTGTACTCCTGACTTTCTATCGACATTTTCCCAGATTTCATACTCATTCCAGAATACTCATGACCTTTGACGCCCTTTTCTAAACTTCTTTCTAATGTTATGGATAGTTTTCTAGCTGATGAAAATCGCACCCAAGCTTCTTGATTAGTCCCACGTCAATTGGTTTTCTACACAGATCCGCTGTTACTACACACCTTTTATATAACATTTTAACATCTGCGTTTTGCCAGCTTTGTCCTATATTTAGTATTCAAGTCACGAACTGCGCCAACGATTCTTGCTTGTGTCAGTCTAGTACATAGTTTCAAGTTCACCCTATCTAATTTGCAGATTATACAAGATACGCCATGTCTTTCAAGAGACTCGAAGTATATCCCCCCAATCCGACCACTACGAGGGGTGCATCTACCAAGCTTAGTTCAAGCAAGGATAAGATCATCTATACATCGGGAAGAACTGTAATCGTGTGTGGTTCCTTTCGACCTCAACATGAACGTTTATATTGATCTTATTGTTTCATAGCTGCGCGATCTGAAAGTCAGTACCAATTTTTCCTTCTGTAAGTACTATAATTGACGGTGTCCGTATCTTCAGAATCCTGTCCTTACGACTGTGTACTCTGGTCATATTCAGAACGCGACTGTTGCGCGTATCTCTCCTTCTGGATATTATTGCGCATCTGCTGATATCACTGGTAAAGGTGGGTTTAGGTCAACTCGAAGTGAGAGATTATAATGCATTGATTTTATTAGTCAACGTCTGGGATGTCGTTGGTGAGGACCAGGTATTGAAGGGAGAGTACAGAGTCATCTCTGGGCGAATGTGCGCTTCTCAACTGTTGACCTGGGTCCTCATGCTGAGCCGCTCGATGTTTGAATATATAGAAATGACCTTTCTTGGGACGGCGAGAGCAAGCGGATAATCGCTGTGGGAGACGGAAAGGAGAAGTAAGTTGCAACTATCTACATGTGCGTCATTGAACACGTTCGAGAAAAGGTTTGGTGCCGCATTTATGATGGACACCGGCTCTTCCACTGGTGAGATCCTGGGCCATTCCAAGGTTCATTCATCTCGAATTTCTGTCACAAGCCATATACTGATATATTGGTGACGAAGGTTGTCAACGCTGTCTCCGTCAGACACCAACGGCCATTCAGAGCGGCAACAGCGGGCGATGATAACCAGATTATTTTCCATACCGGAGCACCCTACAAGTACGAAAAGGTCTGTTCGCTCTTTCGTTTGACTGGTCTGAGCCGAAATATATTCCATCACTTTTTCTTTTAGACCATCAAAACACACACCAAGTTTGTTCAAGATGTGCAGTATTCCCCTTCAGGAGACCACTTCTTGAGCGTAGGATCAGATTCGAAGATATTTATCTACGACGGAAAAACCGGTGAAACAGTGGCGGATGTCACTGATAGCCCCCATAAGGGCACTATCGTAAGCCGTCAACTTTTGCACATAAGGTTTTTGAGCGATTTCCGATGCCTTTTTTTTTTGGTTCGCTATAGAACGCCGCGTCATGGAGTCCAGACAACAAATTCTTCTTCACGTCCTCTGCTGATCGTACAGTGAAGCTTTGTACGTGAACTTTTATTGCTCGAGTAATGTCAAGAAATTAAGTTATCTGAAGGGGATGCCCAAACCCAAAAGGCAATAACAACGTGGACAGTTGGGTCGGCTATCGATCACCAGCAAGTCGGTAATACTTGGAATAACGAGAGAAACCTTGTTTCCTTGTCCATGTCTGGAGACCTGAACGTATACGACCCTCGTACCAGTGACAAGCCTGTATTAATTTTCAACGTTTGTCTATTAGCTTTCTGCCTGCCCCCTTCACCTGACAATTTTACATTCCGTGTCGCATTAGGCCCCGCAGAAGTCTATCAACGCGATTACACCCTCCGCAGGGGGTTCTTCGAGTACGTTCTTGGCTGGAACCACTGATGGGCGGGTGTATGCCTATTCCGAGTCTAAGAAGGAATCGACCCTTGTTGGAGGCACGGCGCATTCCAACCACGTTTCCGGCCTAGCAACATCTGCAAAGGATGGTAAGGCGTACTCAATCGGATTTGATGACCATGTGCGAGAGATCTCAGGCGATGGGTCGACCTTTCTGTCAGTGGTTTATTTCCCCTCTTTTCGTCCTTGACAAGGGTCAACTGAAACGTGGGTTCTCTTGAAGGCCCATAGCAGTTCCAACTAGCACACAACCTAAATCTATCGCTGTTGCAGAAGACTCCACGGTGTTCGTCGTCGAAATCGGGGTTGTTGAAGCATTCCGCTCAAATCAGAAGGTGTTTGAAAGGAAACCTTCATATCAACCTAGTGCGGTTGGGGCCAGAGGTCCTTTGATTGCTATAGGAGGCGAGGTAAGGTCGTTCCAACTTCCTGAAAAAGCATTTTTATGTGTCTCTTGCCTCCGTGTTAACTGTCTAGGATCGGAAGGTTTACCTGAACGAATGGGATGGGATAAGTCTTAAGGAAGTTGCAGTACTTGATGGAAACCAGGGCCAAGTTTCAGCTTTGTCCTTTTCCCCTGACGGCAAATATCTTGCTTCTGGAGACGTAGGTTCCATGCTTGCTTTTTTCTTTCTTACCACTATTTACAATTCGTCACAAAGTCGACTGGTAAAGTCATCCTTTTTGATGCTCAACAGCGAAAGGTAATTATCCCTGGCTTTGAATATAAAATTTCAATCTATGACATCCGTCTTCATCATGAACAGCTCCTTTCTTCCCGATGGGCACACCATTCGGCTCGTATTAATTCGCTATGTTGGACTGACGACTCGGCACACCTTGCATCCGGCTCTCTAGACACGCATGTTTACGTATGGAGCGTTGCAAAACTCATGAAGAACATACCGATCAGGAATGCTGGCCCTGGAGGTATCAATGGTGTTCTATGGCTAGATGATGGAAAGGGCCCAACTGGTCGGTTGGCCTCAACTGGATTTGATGGTGTTGTAAGGGTTTGGGAAGTTAAATATCATGCTTGATAGAAGAAAGAGTACTAGGTGAAATTCATTGCTGTTGTAGTCATGATATTGTAAAAAAACTATATGGACTGCGGAAAGAAATAAAAGAATACAATCTATCAACTTTACACATAGCAGCAATCCGCCGAGGCAATTTATTCCATCTGCATATCTCCATTACTGGATGTGACTGCAACAGTTCCATCATTGCCTCCGGGATTTGATCCCTCCGCATCGCCCATGAAAGCATCGAGCTCCTTGTCAAGCTCTTCAGCCGTTTTAGCCTTTCTTTTGGGAGAAACCTTGGTTCCTCCACGAGTAGGTTTTGCGCGAACTGGTCCGGTTAGGTTGCGTCTATAGAAGTATAAAACTTGAGTATGTCGAGAGCATCCAAGATATATAAACCCACGGTCCAGAAGGTGGTTTAATATCAGAATCCTCGTTGCCGAGTCGATCGCTGAGGGGCGGTTTTTCTACTCTGTTAAGCAGTGACCTAGTCGTTACTGATGGAGCGCTAACAGTTCGACGAGGCGCTCTTGGTGCAATGTAGTACGCAATTGACATTGGTTGGCCTAAAAAAAGGAACAATAAATTTGAAAAGGACAGAAAGATATTACAAAGACAATTACCCTTCGCGAGAATTCCATGAAACTGTTTCTTTGCCCTGGTAGCTTCCACAGCATTTTCAAAAGAAACGATAGCTTCTCCGATTGAACGTCCGCTGCGGTCGTACTGTTGCCATGTTAAATCGTGTAACAAATCGAATTTCACATATTAGAGGGAGAGAGCAGAGTCGCAAGATTGGCTTATAGCAGGTGAAACTTGGTGGGTTGTCGTACCCTTAGTAGAGGCTCACGAATGAGCGTGCCTATCTGTCCAAATATGGACTGCACGCAAAAGAGAAGCGAGAAAGAAATTCAATACCTGAGTCTCAAAGAAGAACAAGTGGACTGACAATGAGGTCCTTCGGAGTGATCTCATAATGCAAATTCGACACTAGCAAAGCGCTGTTGTTGGCAGCAGCAGGTCCAGCAGGCGCAATTGGCGGTTTCGAGGGTGGATTTCTTGCTTTTGCTGGGCCCGTTGGGGCCTTGTCGTGGAGCCATTGTCCCTCAGGAGCTGGACGCTAGAAGACATCTGTCAGACTTTCTCGATGACAATCATTTACAAAAGCTTACGCTATAAGGTTTCCGCGACCTTATCGTGTTCGACATATCAGATGAAAAGATAAAAGCAGAACGACAAGGAGCAGCGATGAATGTTGAGTGCAACCTTTGAATCAACATTATATATTTTTTAAACCCAGAAAGACACGCAACGTTTAGGGTTAGGGCGACAAATAATTACATAATTAAGATTTATGGAGTTTAATCGCACGGCAATATATGATCTGCTTGCAGGCGCCTGGATGATTTATCCGCTGTCCAGAGACCGTTGTGCACTGGCAGAAGGTACGCCGCAGTCTTAACGAATCTACAATTTTCCCGCTCATCGACGACCAGAAACATGTTAAAGGCCCCTTCCAACCTCGAAAGTCTACCTCAAGAACTGAAAGACCTTGTCGTAGATCATATATACCAGATTCCAGACGAGGACGAACGCCTTCGTGCGTTGTGTGCTACAGCTCTAGTATCCAGACGTTTTCGCTACTGGGCCCATAAGCGTCTGTTTGCTACCGTCGTCCTCAGAGGAAAGTATGGAAAACCTCCAGCTGCAATTATTCGTCGCATTTGGCAGCTGAGAGATCTGATAGACGCAGATCCACAATCCGAGAAGACGGGCGTTGCTTCGCATATACGCTCGTTTACCCTAAGTTTGGGTGGGCATCGGGCGTCCGTGGTGCCTCCTCTAGAAGATAACTCCTTACCTGCTATCCTGCAGAAAATACACCACACGGGTTCGCGACCTCGTTCTCTATCAATACTGCTCTTCATGCCCGGTGACAATGATCAACTGGATTGGACATCTCTGCATCAAGACTTTCGTCTCGCATTGGTCAATGCCTGTCATTCTGCCTTGTTGACCACCCTTCGCCTTCGCGGATTTAAAAACCTTCCACACGATATTCTTGCCGGCTCCTCCATAGATAATATAAAATTCAACAATTTATCTGTCAAGCATTACAGTAAGGACGAAACCGGAGGTATCTCCCCACGTCTTGGAGCTTGCCCACAGTCGCAATGGATTTCAAATGACATTGTCTTTCCCCAAGAGTTGCCTTTACTTCTGAACTCTGGGGATGATCCCGAAGTGAAAATCAATGAAGTCTCGCCCTCTATGACCAACGATCCTAGTTCGCCTATGTCGAACAGCTCGATACAATCTCAATCTTCGTCAATCTCTGATCCCGCTATCATGGGTGTACGGTTGTATCCTGATTGCATCCACCTCGAATCCATTGAAACCGATCATACTTTCCCCATCTTTCACCTATTAGATCTGACACCCACGCGGTCGTGTTCCCCAGAGTATATTCTTCGAAAACTCAGGAATCTGACCATGAACATCGCTGATATGGATGGATTTAAGAAGACATCAGAAATCTTCACAAATGCATCATCTGTCGAGAAGCTGGAATTAAAACTCAATTGTGCGTTTGTCATTTTGTATTAATCCCCGCTGATTTACGAACACTGGGATATCTCTTGTTTTAAATTAAATCCCATAGGCACTGTTTTTCCGAAAGATGCACTCTCACTCCGACCCCTTTGCCGTCTCAAGCATCTTCGTCTGATCCATCGGGTCCCCACACTTGCCACCGGAAACCGGTTCACAAACCATGCGCCACATTCAACGGTGCAGGACATGGTCAACCTTCTTACTCACTCAGAGCTTCCGAAATCGCTCAGGAGAATCTCAATAACGTTGTGTCTGAAACTGCCTTATGGTCCTTATTACCTGCTACTGTCTCACGAGGAAGATGACAACGTGGCAAGCACAGCTTCGGGGACGAATAATGTATCCACTAACGAAGCCGTTAACGAAGGACATGGTAGTATCAGCACGCATCTCGATACGACTGACCCTGCCGGCGCCACAACCAGCACACCATACGGTCTTAAGACCATTACGAACAATAATTCTTTCCCCGTTAACCGTATCTTTTCTCATTACTCAAACGGCTTCAAGCTCATCGATGATGTCCTCGGCTATCCATTGTCTCCCACTTCTGCCGAAAACCCAGATAGATTTGCTGATATCAACTATTATACCGTTCGGCTTGAGATCGATCTGTATATGGTCCCCAAAGACTTTACAAAGCAAAAAGCGAAGGAGTTCTCGGACGAAGCAGCAGATTATCTCAAGTCAACGTTTTTCCCCAAATTAAACGAGAGATTTGATAGGGTCGATGAGATAAACTCAGAAAGGAGGGGTGGTGGGTTTGGGGTTGTGGTTACGCCTAAATTCAGGAGTTGCTGAAGACAGAATTTCTATCTTTCTGAAAGTAATAATCATCATGTGCAAACGCTATGTTACCTATAACTTTCACCTTTTGTAGTACGCCCTTTTCTTCACGCCCTTTTCGTGCTCACCCACCACCACGCCCTTATATTGTGCGACACACACACTGTACTGCCATTTAAATAGAAGGTGGTTCCGTCTCATTCCATGGAGCGGCTCAATCTGCTCTCTGGTCATGGTTCGGTAATAGAGTATCCGGAATTTCATGTAGCTAGGAAGATCACAGAAATATCTGACTTACAAGGACATTTGATGCTGGTCGAGGCCCTTGACTTGAGAATTGTGATGCACGCAAATTAACAATACCAAGCATAACGGGGATTACAAAAACCTTGAAGTGTCCTCTATTTTACAAAAAAATCGTCGGCGAGCATGAAAATTTTTTTCCTTGACGAATCATCTACTGCTTCGCACCCCGTTTTCTTTCCGTCACCACAATTTTGGCCTTGATATAAGGCCAAAAAGCTTCTTTACCCAACCCCGACACGATCGCTTCGTCCTCCCAGTCTGACCCTGTGACCCTGTGACGGCACTTATTTGACCCACATCTGCATTCGAGGTGAAAGTTTGCCTCAATCGAGACGGTGGCATAATCGTATGTCCTGAGCACATAAAACATACGGTTAGAAACTTAATCTCCAAATTAACAAGGCTTACAATTCTTCGCCTGCTGTAATATCTCGAATGGCGACCATCTGATCATACGTGTCGTCATATTTGATGTTGGGCAGGCAAGCGTGGTTGGTGTAATAACTGGGTGTGTACGATTCTCAGTTTGGTACATGGAAAATGTGAAATGGGACCAAACCTCATATCTTCCTGGGCCCTGCTGAGAATAGAGTAGACCTCGTCGTGAGCCCGCTCGCTGTAGTGGTCAACGTATTGCTTCTTCCACTCGGGATACAGGTCGTACTCTTCCACATGGATCAGTGTCTCCTCGAATAGCCCTTTGAAGACTATCTCCCCCTTGCGAAAATCCTCGTTCGCCCAATGTCCCTTTCCACCCATCGGCGATTCTCGAAGGTCGATCTTTGGCGATGACCAATAGGGAGAATCCAACGACCAATAATCCACAGATCCGATGGCCTTATCCCCAAAGTATGACAAGCGCTCATCTAACCTGCTGGTATGAACAAGAGGTGGTGGGTCGGTGTGTGTAGATCCCGAGACCCGCGTAGGGTCAAGACGGACGCGTAGACTTTCCAACACTTCTTCAGGAGACACCCAGCCATTAAAGTTTGTAATAGATGCTCGAGAAAGCCTAAGGTGAGGTAGGATATGGAGGGAGAGGCTTCCTCCGTCAAAAATAGCCGTAACGGTGAGTTGAGCGGGAGCGGATGAGCTATTGACAGTATCAACGCCTGGGTACACAGAATGTATGGTAATGTTCTGGTATTCATTCCATGACACCCCCCTCTGGATCGCCTCGCCATTCTTGAGAGCCTGGTGCACAATGCTTCTCGCGTCATTTTCGGAAGAGGGAAGGTAGTCGCATTCAACGAAATTTCGCGTTAAAGTAACAACAGTTGGATACGACGTAGGCGCATCATCCGTCTCCTGATAGTCAAATGGTGCGAAGTTGGCAGGGAACGACGCTGGCCGACTGAATTTCATGTAGATATCGCGAAGCTGGTTTCGAATCTGACGTTGGAGAAGAAACATTCGGAGATGACCTTCACCGTCGTAGTGTTTCAGCGAGGACTTAGAGGCGACGCGACGCCCGATAAGAGTATTGACATATGCGACAGAAAGGTGTGCTGGTGGAGGATAAGCGTCCGAATTTGTCGCGATAGCATAGCTACGAAAATGTATCAGCAAACCGTTCAGGTACAGATGAAAAAAAAGGATGCACTAGGAAGACTTTCCATCTGAATCATACGGCGTGAACAGATGGACGTGTTTGAAGACGCTTAAAGCTTCCTTTAGCACATGTTCCCATGGGTCGGAAAGTGCGGCCGCTAAGACTCCCCCATCGGTCAATCGCTCTGCTACTTGAAGGACGAGTTTAGGCGACGGGGGCTGATCCAAGACAACTACGTCGAAGGTGGAATTTCCAGATGCGAAAAATCTATCAACCGATTGACTGGGGTGTCGCACAACCCGATGCAATATGTCGTCGTCCTCAGAAAGGCTAGGAGAGCTCGAGTCGATCCATTGAATTGAAGACATTGTGAAATGGCGCAGTGATTCCTGAACGAGAACTTGGGTTGCACTGCCAGCGATAAGCACCTTGCGAGGAAAGGGGTCTTAAATAGAGGAAGTATGTATGTCAGTATCGCCTCCACAAGAACGGCAGTTGTTATTTACTGCCGCAGATTAGAGGAAAATCATACGCCATAGCAAAGTGGGATGAACAACGGTTTCAGCCCAGCATGTATCCTTCTGAGGCATCCTAACTGAAAACACGTTTAGAGACACAGGAATTGCAACCTTTTCACAGATGTGGAGAGCGCCTAGAAGAATTGAAAATATCAAGATCAACCCTGATGGCTTCGTCCATGAGGTCGTTTGAATGTTCATTCCAGCTTTCAATGAGTGAGGAACTCAGGATGCAGTGGGGGAAACGTTCACGATTCAGGAGCTTTTGCACCGTAACCATGACCTTATCATGCTTCCTTGCCAATACAATCGCTGGACATTAAGGTACATGGAACCTACTATCGGAAAAAAAATTGAAGGCTCATGCCAGCTTTCATTCAGATCTCACCAGTGGTGCGAAAGGCTAATTATGGCTTTCGGAGAATAACAGCTTGCGGTATATACTGTCAATGAACAGCCTGCCAATAGTCAGTAACGGCTTGAGTTATAAACGGCGTGTCATAATTACAGAGGGTTGTTTTCTGAAATGATAGACAATGGCTGGTCTGTAAGGAAACTCCCAGTCTTTACTGGCCAACGATGGAGGTCGCCAGAAGCTAAGTACATAGCACCGTATCGACATTATTGAAGCGTCTGCCGAATAGAAGTTTTAGTTTGATAAAATCACCAGGTTGGATTGAATTGAGTAGTTTACACTCTCCGTCACTGCTGTAATATGTACGGCAAGTCTCGTAAGCAATCATACAAGGTTAGATAACTGCTTGGCCAAGCTTATCAACAAATAAATTTTAAATCTCCGGCCCCATGGTGCTCCGCTGGAAAATAAAATAAATAAAAATTTAAGTGTAAAACCCATTCACGAAAGGTGACTCCGGTGAATTTTGTAATGGTTGCTTTTTTTATTTTATTTTTTACTTGAAACAACAGACGATGAAGAAATCGTACTTTTGTTCATCTTGAGATAACAGAATTCGGCACAGGTCAACTCGAGTTCAAGGAAGAATGACCCTGATCGATGTCAGAAAAAATGATACATGACGAAAAGCGCGTCTCCATTATCTTCTAGGGAAAAAAGAAGCTCTATATCACACATGTAAATTGTGGGTGTCACTTCGCCGTCGATGAACGGATGAGAGGAGAGAATGACACCAAGCACCCGCAACAACATTGTTATGTTGTCAAGAGGAAGCAAATGAGTATATATGCAATGATCAAGCTCTGCAAACGGCAGATATATTCTTGATCACAGTCCAAGCATGATGAACTGGCCAGATGACTTCTTTACTAGGATTTCAAGAATGTAGTCGCTTGGCCAAGAGGATGGAATCGCACGGTGCAACGGATGATGAACACAAACTTGATCTTTAGAAAGATGCGGATGTCGTTACTAGGAGCAGCATACTGGTCACTCAAGGCTAGGCGGGAAAGAAGTGATTTCAGGAACACGGGGATTAAAGGTCGTGATTAGGTGCCGCTCTGGACGACTAGCAATTGCGAATATCCAAGTTGCTGTCAAGTCTCAGAGCATCCACACATGCCAAAATCAATTGATGCTGTATGTCAGAGTTGGAACACTCGCCCAGGCTATCGACAATGATAAGAAATAAGAAAGCCTTGGATCAGCCATCGTTTGGTCAAAAACCCTTGGATTGCGAAACAATGCAGCTTCAATGGCAGCTCTTGCGCCGGGATTAGAAAAAGAAAGCGCCGATCAAAAAATCGTTTTTGAAGCACGACTCTGCGAGCATCTGAGCGATTGCTGACTTTCCACCCCCGCAGCTCTATATAGCCACAGAATGCGCCTATCATGATCAACCTTTCCGATGAAAATCGTCAAACTCTATGTTCAGGGCTGACAGGTCCTGAGACCATGGCCCTAGCAAGTGTGTGCCAAGTGGTTGGGGTATGCGGTTGGTGATTTGCTTGTTCAGTAGACATTTTGAGAGAGGTGAGCAATCGAAAAATTGACACTCAATTGATGAAAAGAAAAGGCACAATCCATCGGAATGCTTCAGCGGTCGCATAATTGGCACTGCTGTAGATCCCCCGTCTCGGTGGTGCAAAGTCTGCTACCATCCGGAGTTCACAATCTCTCGACCCATGGAATGGTGTGGTTAAAAAAACTGATCAAATAATGCATGAATTAGGAAATATATTGCCGATAAAAATACTAGAAAGGAAGCTTGGGGGGCTTCGATAGACGCGAGGTCTTGAGAGGATTGGGCTTCCTCTTCTTGTAATACTATAGATAGAAAATCAGCAAACTCTCAATAAAAGACAACCAAAGCAGTCAAGACTCACCGTTTTGTACCTCGCAATCCTTTTTTTCATATCGCGCATGAGTATACTCTGCCTGCGCAGTTTCTTCGCCTTCTCCTTTTCCCATCGATGTCCTTTAAACATCTTCTTCTTGCCCGCGTACAACCTGATGCCTAAATCCTGTCCTTTCGTCGTCTTCTTCTTCACTTCTCCTACCCAAAGAGGGTTCTCCCACAACTTGTCCCTAGCCTGTTCCGCGTTCAACACCTCTTGTGCTTCCTGAGTTTTCTGTAGCCTCTTTTCTGCTCTATCCACTTGTCTTCTCGCATCGGAGATTTGACCTTCGAGAATGGCGTACTCATCCTGGCGTCTTCTTCGGTCGCGACGGTCTGCATCCGTCTCGTTCTTCTCAAACGCCGCAAGTTCATCGAGCTCATGTTGACTTCTCCTTTGCTCGAAATCTTCTTCGAGCTTCACAAGCTTTTCCTTGTTCTCGCGAATTCTAGTTTCGAGAGCCGCAAAGTGTCTTTGGAATTTTGCAGTCGGGTCGCCATTTTCCGTGGCATGTTTGGCTCCCTTGTCCCCACTCCTTCCCTCAGAACTGGTCCCGATCGCTACACTCTGATTTGCTTGAGGATTGATAAAGTTGGCAAAGACGGTGGCATCGGAGGGAGATAGCGAAGCTTGTAAATTCTTCAACCTAAGCTCCATGGCAAATAACTTCGTCCCAGGAGGAATGATGTTCAAGTTATTCGTCGTTTGCCCTTTCTTGACCAAGTCCGCCTGGCGCCGCAAAGAATACTTTGGACCTCGCCATTTACCAGTCTTTGGATTTTTCCGAGGTATAAATGGATTTGGAAGGACGATGCTAGGTTCGCTTATGGTATTCTGGGGACCTTCTGTAGAGGAAATTACAGCCTCAGAGCGTGTGGGCAACGGTCCATAGAGTCGGAGGTGGTTCATAAGGCCTTCCAGCTCTCGGACGCGGAAGTTTTTCACAACATGAGAAGCGGTCTTAGGAATAGGAAGGGGACGCATGTTTCAGTCAACCAATAAGCCACAGTGTTGAGCTCGCTAAGTAAAAGCACAATGCCCGGCCAACGCCCCCCGCCGTTTCTGTGTCGCTATAGTGGGATTGCTTTGTTTGGTTTTTGTTAGCACTTTGTTGAATACCGGACCGTACAGACCGGAAATCTAATCTCGCTGAGCATCCGAATTTACGAAGTCAACATGGACCCCAAGAAGCTCAGTGCACACTTGATTTCTCTACAGACAACACCCCCCTACACAGCCGCAACCCAACATACCTTCTTGACTCTGGCAGGAAATGGTTCTCTCCCTCTATCTCGTCTTGCGTTTTGGCTCTCCCAAGATCGGATCTATGCCGCGCACGCCTACCCTCGCTTCATAGGAGCTCTCATTTCGCGCATCCCATTTGATGCTTCAGATGCTACCAATGGTCCTTCGGAAAAGCTCAATAAAGAAATTCTGCATGTCCTTGTCAAATGCTTGGATAATATTGTGCTCGAAGTGGAATTCTTCAACAATACTGCGTTGCAATGTGGGTTGGATATGGACGGATGGGTGGTGAGGAAAGGGACAAGGGACTATACAGCAGAAATGGCAAGAGTCTCGACAACATCCAGTCTAAAGGAGGGTGTCATATTTTTGTGGGCCATGGAAAAAGTGGGTATAGCCAGTTCTATATTCTGCCCTCATTTATTTGACTTCTTTCTACTTCAGGTCTACTTTGATGCTTGGAGTTATGTCAAAACTCTACAGCAAAAAAACCCGGCTTCGCTTCTTAATAGCCCTTCTGCAACAGCGGTCGAAAAATTCGCAACAAATTGGAGTACTCCAGAATTCGGTGCCTTCGTTGAATCCTTGGCAGAATTGGTCGATAGGCTGGGTGTGAAACCCGGCACAGAAGAATGGCGTAAGGCAGAGGACATCTGGAAAAGAGTTATAGAGTTAGAAGTGGAATTCTGGCCGCATGACGGTGAAGACGTTTCCCTATAGGATGCCATCGGAGATATGGAGGTTGAGAAAATATTGTATGTATTAATATTGTCGCATGTAAGAAAGGGGACCTGCTGATCGTTAGTGCGATTTGTCGAGCCAAGGGCCTAAATGATTCAAAATTGATTGGTCAGGAGGGTGGAGTGGACAGACGAAACCTAGCACGAGCGGTTGGCCTCACATCAGGAAAGTGGGATATTCCTTATCTGACTGAAACCATCTTAAACCACTGAAACTCCTGAAAATTCCTGAAAT
>QDKV01004909.1_pt1 | contig 18624 bp, 18 predicted proteins | sample 1861101 | NCBI WGS metagenome assembly QDKV01 (sample SAMN04275158, study PRJNA302643) | Fungus metagenome, whole genome shotgun sequencing project. | isolation source: fruitbody | host: Mallocybe terrigena | place: Sweden | collected 2013 | reverse complement strand
TCCAAAGGACAGAGTGAGTAACGCGAAGGAGAGCATTTTTTTTTTCAAGCAGGTGCTCTTGTGATGACTAGTACGAAAGTAAGGAAATCACGGCTCTGTCCAATGGGGGGGGAGGTGACCTTCGGGAGTTGGTAAAATGTCTTCCTTTTTATAAGTGAGCACTCTATTCCATTTGCGCCAATTTGGTTACGATCTCGGGGGGCGACATAACTTCTTCGGGTGCTTGATGACCCTGAACGGCTGGTTGACTTAGAGCGCCTAACTTCAACAGTAGCAAGATCCGGGTTCGGCGAGAGCCTGGTTTTTGTTCACGCTCAGATCTCAGAGTCCAGACACATTATTTTCATGAGGCTAAAGTCACGGTACAGATGAGAAAACTTGCAAGTCGGCCTTTCTGCCGAGTTGCCAGTGGTAGTTAGCAAAATGACAGCCCTTTTGTACTATATTTTTCTTACAGCGTCTTTCCTGAGTCATTATTCGGTCGAGCATAGTTTTTTGTTCATACGCAAATGCTTCTGAATCAAATCATAGAGTGGAGTCATGTCATGATTTCTATCAAAATTATGTACACTCAAATTTGCGCCTACCAAAATGTAAGTATAAGTACAATCAAATTTCAAGGGGCGGCCAAGAGGTGGCTACACAAGTGGTAAAAAAATAGAATGTATACATTGCAACGACAGCAGAAGCTAAGGAAATGGAGCGTGAGTAGGTAAACTATACGGGACAAGAGAACTGATGACTGTATTGGCGTGAGATGAGTATCGTGCTGCCGAGTCAAATCAGTGGACCTGTAAAAAAGAAGACCAAGAAATTAAAGGTAGTGTAATAGTGGAAGGGATCGGGCCGCGACATGTAATGACGATTATGACAAAATACTTGTCTGTACAACCCGACTTAGGTATCTTTCTGAGGAATGACTTTGACCAATAACCCCGCCATTCACGAAACTTCAGTGGTGATGATAATAAAAATAACATTACATGTGAAAAACGAACTGGGATGGTCCCAGCTGTTTTCTAATGTACGAACTCTCACAGCATTATCAAAACGATCACGAAATTATTTTTTCGTACAACAATGTGCGAGAGGGTGACAGTGAGTTAAAGGCATCAATTCTTCGAGGTCTTGTGATATTCCATAAACAGGCACGCACTGGGTAGATCCTCCAAGAAAGGGACTCCTCGGAAGCCTCCAAGCGAAATCATTTCGGACATAACCCTGCCATTCGAAGGAAATTATGCATCAATAGCACTGCTGCTGGGAGATGATAAAGTAGGGTCTTGAAAGCTTGAACGTCAACCAAAGTCATATCGTTCAAAAAAAACAACCAAAGTTAAAGAGCAAATTGTGAAAGAAGAAAACCTTGCGCTTGATCACATTTCGAAGCCGTTGCCAGAGATTAACATGAAAGATGAACGAACACAGTCGAGACTTGTACTCCGCACTCCCAACTTGAAGTCTATAAGGGGCTAATGGAGATTCGACGGCCCGCCATATCCTTACACTTTCTCTTCAAGTTCCTCTCATCATAAGCGTGCCGCATCCATGATAAGCACAATCAAACCTCCTACAGACCCCCGATATGTCCTTGACAATGAAATTAAGTCTGTCTGCTCATCTATATCATACAGGATGTTCCTATCTTAACGTTATGATTTCTATGTGATCCAGAGAGTGGCATTTCCGTGAGCAAAAGCTTGATGTAAATTACTTTCTAATAGTGCTTACCTTGACATCACGGTTATCCTCTCCTTCCGACCTGTTAGATATCTACTTCCATCAGAAAAATACGCAGGAACACGCTGAAGCTCTACAGCTGAGAGATGCTGTGCTCCGCCTTCGAAGGGATGGCGTATTCGTTGCCGTGCCTCTTTTTAGAGTGAACACCGAACCCATTGGGCCCCACCCTGTCGGTCAGCAGGCTTTCTGAATTTGTGAGTCTCAGAGAGACTGATAGGCATCTCGATAGGATCTTACGAAATATGGTGCCCTTCTGAAACATTTGCTTCTGTGTTTTCTTACTTGAGTATGCACCGGGGTAATTTAAGGTGCGCATCTAGTTTTCTTGGTTCTTCGACGATACACCAATGAGAGGATTTGTCATAATAATAATAATATTTTTAGTATCCTCATCCATCCACTGACAAGAGACCAGGTGAAGCGCTTTTCGTCTACTCTTTGTCTTTGATACTGACCTGCCTGTGTTTTGTATATTCAGCGCACGTCTGTATTATGATAATTTCCACTCTCCGATTTTAATGCTCACTAATAACCAGAGACCATGAAAGCCGTGCCGCATGGCTCGGCCAACCTTTTCCACTTGACACTTCAACACTCCCAGTGAGGAGCGAAGAAATCCCATCTCAGTATGGCAGGCTCAGTAAGTTCCAAACGCCCCTTTTTCTTTTGAATGGATTATTTACTCCGTTTTCTCCAGAACTGGGATATGCCGCCAAACCGTCCCTCACGATGGATCAGCGCCTCAAATTGGGCGCTAATGTGGAGCATATACTCGCTCAGGAGAAGGAAGCTGCGAAGGCACCTCCTAAGGTTTTATGATTCTTCGTACAGAATGTATTTAAGGAAGATGTATCGGAAAGCGTGAGACCATTAAAGCGACCTTTCGCATCCGAGTTCAGCTTTTTTTGGCTGCTGCTCTCTTCATAGTAGTAGAGGCAACATAAATAAAGAAAGTTGCAGAAAAAGTCCGTGCATGACTCCGTATCAATGACTCCATGAATGGCAATACCCGCAAACCATCACCCAACATTCTCGGTTCCCCATGAACCATCAATCATATGAACTCCACTGGTCTCAGCCCAGTCTCCGAACAATAAGCTAATACTCTCGCCGTTATGTGTACGGCGGATGCTCTCGGCGATCATAGGACTGACATCTATCGTCACAAGTTTTTTGCACAGGGATTGGTGCTGCTTTTGAGGGATTGTGTTGGTTACCTAATTTAGAAGGGATCATATCATGACTAGAGGCTCATGTCAAAGAACAAATAATACGCACAATTAAACTATCGATAGGTAGCTCGTCTATCAAGTTCATGTTGGCCTCAGATAATAGTCCTTTCAAAGTCCATGTGTGAATACGCAACAATAAAGATGATGGCAACCACGTTGTGACGAACCATGCGTAACGACGGCATGAATTGCTTTTGTACCCTTCTCGCGGAGTGTACAGGCTGCAAGGGACAAAGTAGACCCCGTATCTATCATATCATCAACAAGAATAGCAACCTACAGGAAAGCAAGGATTTCACGTAGAACGTAGTGTGAATTCGTGCCGAGATAAAGGTAGCGAAAAAGGTCACCTTGTCTTCTACGTCACCGACCAGAATTTCCATCGACTCAGGGGAGGATAAACATTTGCCCTTCCGTTTGCGGTGGATCAGGGCAAACTCGATGCCTAGCTTGTCAGCAAAGGCCGTTACTCTAGAGGGGTCGATCAAAGTGTTAGAATTCATATTCCAGATTGCAAGCACACAGAGAATCCAACTTGAAGAAGGGAGAGTATTGCCAAAACGCTCATGCGTACCGTTTAGCTCCACCGGCATCCGGACTCACAACAATGCCCGCCTCTTCCCAACCGGCGATATGTCTTTTTATATATTCAATCATCAACGGCTCAGAAAAGAGGTTGTCGACAGGAATATCAAAGAACCCCTGAATCTGACTTGCGTGCAAATCCATTGTGATGACATGGTCGCAACCAGCCACTACAAGCATGTTCGCCACAAACTTGGCAGTGATTGGAGCTCTTGACTTATCCTTTTTGTCCATTCTTGCGTATGGGAAGCAAGGAATCACAGCGGTGATTCTTCTTGCTGAAGCCGTCTTGCAAGCTGAGATGAGAATAAGGAGTTCCATGAAGTTGTCGTTAACATCGTCACAGCCAGACTGAATGATGAAGACATCCTCGTCGCGGACTGATTCTGAGATTTTGACACTCGTTTCACCATTTGAGAACTTGCCGACGGTTACGGGGACGAGACTGATGTTGAGCCTGTATGAAGGTTTGTCACGAATGTCATTTCATTTGTATGGGTGGCCATGAGCGCAAGAGGGTCAGCTTACCGTTCAGCCACTGCCTGGGCGAGCTCGGGATGACTATTCCCTGTGATTGTCGATGTCAACGGGAGTCAAGGATGAAACAGAACGTAAAATCCACACCAGCCAGGATCCTGATGGAGTTATAGTGGAACATGGCCTTTTCCTAATAAAATAAAGAAATGTTCTATCGCATGAATGAATGGACGGAAATGAAGGTCTGAGAGGAAAGAGAGAAGAAGAACATCGTAAATTTATCATTAAATCACGTGATAATTTATGTCATACTTATCGGATCACCGAAGCTTTAAGTTAAGTTTAAGCATTGGCTAGCCACTGGAACGTCGAACGTTTGTTACAATAAAGACATCCACCTACGCTTAATGAATACTAAAGAGGCAGCCTCGGTGGGTCGATTGGAGGAAGGAATAAAGGGGTTCAGGTCAGAAAATTGTTCACAGTACAGTGTACTAAAATCTATTGGCAACCTCTCGCAAGATCGTTGAGCTACTTTCAAGACAAACCTCCCAACAATGCTGCAAGGGCAAATGGTTAGTGTTTCATTATTGCTGAATGTATACGTCCAAGGGGTAATTAACCAAATTCTCTCTTTAGCAGCTGCTTTAACGGGTTGGGATTACAAAACGACTCGAGATCCGCGTCGTTTTACAAAAGAGTTTCATGAGGTTTCAGAACTCGAGGAAACCTATACCATAGCTCAAAGGTTACTTTCCTGAGAACCTGGTGAACCTTGGTATATTGGTAACCAGTGGCCGAGGACGTTTACACGATAAGTGTGCTTGATTGTATCACACATTCAAAATGGGAGTTTGTTGATTTCAAATTCATGTCACAATCCAACCTCTTCAATAAATTGAATAATGCCTCGGCAGCCGACATAACTATACAGTTGATGCAAGTGGTAGCATAATCCTTCGGAGGTGAGAGTTCCTTTTCTTTGCCTTGGATCGTTTGCTTGAAACCTATTTTTTGACTTAATCAACCTTATTTATGGATCATCCTGAATCAGAATCTCGATTTCAGTCTCTTTTCTACTCGAACAAGGGGTTTCAAAGCTAAGATAACACAGCCTCCGACGGTAAGTCCAAGGACTTACCGTCTTCGCAGGTCATTCCATCCATGCCCCCACCTCTTTGTCTTTGTTGCGCAATCGAAGATGAAGATCTCGTATTTCCAGTTGATGTCCCTGCCGAGGCCGATGTTGTCGACCTGAAAATGAAAATTCGCACCGAGCGAGCTCTGGATATCCTTCACGGTGTTGGTCCTCACACTTTGGAATTATGGAAGGTATGCACCGTGGATGAGTGGCAACGTGAAGTGATGTGGCTCATCTTGCCACCTATTTAGCCCAGAGACATAAACGCTATTGTCGTCAAACCAGCTGACACACTCCCCGAGCGCATCGCATCAATGAGAGCTAGTCTGGAAAGGTTGGACCCAATGGACAGCCTTTCAGCCTCCTTCCCGACTCAACCCTCAAGACACACATCCACATAGTAGTAAAGATAACGGGTATGTGACTTTCGAACTCGTTCGTTGTAATGCATGTCTCATGACAACGCCAATTTGAATTATCATCTCCTTTTGTCGTGAAAATTCATTTCTAACATCACGTCGTTTCCTGCTGGGACGTCATCTTGTGATATGATAGCTGATCGCCTGGAGAAGCGTTTTCGTGAGGAGGACGACGTGCCAAAGGCAGTCAAGCGACTGAAGACAGAAGTTGGGAAGGCGTCGCTGTCAACCCTAGCTCTCCCTGACCAATTCCAGAAGATTACGGGACCAGACCACGCCATATGTTGCGACCGACCTTTCGAGACCGCCACGATCCCTCTCGTGTTACTTTATGAAGCCTTTGGAATTTTCAAAGATCGATGTGTACAACCCCCTTCAAAGGCTGCACTCGCATGCCTCAACGAACTTGCGCCTACAGCATGCATATGGTACGAGAAGGAGACGGCACGGAGAGATGCGGTTCTAAAAGTGCTCAGGAAGCATCTTCACCTCACGTTTCATTCGGAGAAGGTTCCAAGTTATGTACACGGTGAAAATCTTACCGTTGTCGTCATGCCGGCCTCTATTCGAGGGTGCAAGAATGAGGAGGACAATCCCCTTAACCAGGCCGTGTTGTACTATTCGAACTATCTCGCACGTGCTATCGATAGCCCCAAGAACTTTTATAACTTCGACACACGTTTTCCGTGCATTCTCCTCGTTGACCGGGGTATGTCTACACCTTCATCGACTGCTCACTTGTTAATGATATATTCAGGTTCGTATTTCGCATTCTATGGTGCCCTATGGGATGGTGATCGTGTGAGGGTCGAACCTCTCACACCCGGTTTCGACCTGGCGAGGGAGAGTAAAACCAGAGAAACGATTGCGTCTAGCCTTGATGCATTCGTGTTGCGGTTGACAATATCCAAGCTCACTACAACAAAATCGAAGCCGAGGCGCATGTGAACCCAGCCCCGAAACCGTATAACTATCATCTTCAGAAAGCCCGCAATTTCCCATTCTTGACATCCCACATCGATGGCGGACAGAAAACAAGTTTTACGTATGTTGAACTGTTGGATGAAGAAAAGCTTCTCTTTTCCGCTTTTGTGAATGACGATCGACAAGCCAATTGCATCGTCAAGTTTACCCAGCAGTATTCGGGGGCTGCCCACTGCTGCCTTGCATACAACTCAGCTCCGACACTTCGGCACTGCATTCGAATCTCCGCGGAGTGGACAGCTGTTGTTATGGGCAAGTCAAGCTATAAAATGCTCTGTGGTCTGAACTTCACAGACGACCAGCAGGAGAAGGTACAGCACAAAGTAGAGAAAACCCTCCGAGTTCTGCACGATGCAGGATTTGTTCATGGGGACCTTCGAGACACCAATATTCTAATTGACCTTGAATCACTTGACTCTGACGATGTGAAGATTCACTTTGTTGACTTTGACTGGGCAGGACGAATTGGAGAAGCCAAGTACCCATATGGAATCAACGGGATTACTGTGAGGCGTCCAGAAGGGGCCAAGGGTGGGGAGCTTATAGCTGTGGAGCATGACAAGGTGATGGTATCTTTTCTATTTACATAACTAGGTCACCGTAGGTGAGCAGACCTCTGTAGAAAATAATAAGTATCCCAGCCATATAAGGTGCATTCAATGAGGAGCGAAGAAATTTAGAGTTGAATCCGATACTCGCTAAACGTCTGGATGGGACTGCTGTTGGACAAAATGCCTCGATGACAACGCGAGAATGCCAAGTAGCAGTAGTCAAAGATGGCATGACAACATCCACATCACCTGGCCTCACAAAAATGCCAGATCGGCTTCAGAATACAAGCATACACTTTAAATTCGATTTTTCTGACATTAGAATCGAATACTGCAAGGTGAGTCGGCTATGAAGACCAAGGTACATGTTAGCTGCAATTTGCAAAAGCAGAAAAAGACACAGAAAGGAATAAAATTCACACGCTTGTCACTCATCTGCTTTTCGATGTTTAGCAACTCCCTTCTCAGAGCAAGAGAATGTGAAATAGACCTGTAGTGGCAAGGATGTCACAAAGCAACTCTTCTGACTATTACCAAGACGATGACTCACAATTTCTGGAGGCACTGGGAAAAGCGGTTCTTGCGGGCGATCTACCACAAGAAGTTGAGGCAGAACGTACCACTTTCCAAGAGTTTGAGCTACCACCCGCAACGCAGAAAAGAAAATGGATTGACGTACAAGAAGAAGTTACCATATTGGATTCTAGTCCACCTGATGGAAAGGCAGCGGACCATGATACCTACCGTGCATCTCGTTTCGGAGGATTCGGAGAGTATATGCGAAGAAAGCGAGCGAAATTGCAGATCCAAAACTCTGAAATTGCAGGGAATTCAAATGAGCGCCTTAATGACCAAATCTTCAAAGGATTGTCGGTCTACGTGAGTCGCCCTACATATCATTCATTCTGCTCTCATAATCTTGTCAGATAAACGGTTGGACAAAACCCTCTGTTCAGGATTTACGTCAGCTTATCGTCAAGTATGGAGGTATATTCCAGCCATATCTCGACAAGAAAACCCTTGTGTATGTCATTTCTGCTTTCGTTTCAAGATCTAATTTATTCTCGACAGGACGCATATCGTCACTTGCTCCCTTACTCCAGCCAAAATTCGGGAATTCAAGCACATGAAAGTCGTTCAACCGGACTGGCTTATTGACAGCGTTGACATTGGATATCTTCTACCTTGGAAGAACTACATGTATGTGCACGAAGGCCACGCCAGCGGCGCACAAGGACGACAAACGAGTCTGTCAGATCAGTTGACTAACAATCTTCAACTATCGCCTTCTAAAACCACCTCCCGTGCCACAATTTCACGGAACAAATCTCATGTTCCCGATCCTCTCTACACCACTGATCCAGTGACAAAGGTTGATGCAGCTCGTGTACCCGGTTATGCAGCCGACGAATCCAACCCAAATGCTCAGCGCGTCATGGCCGACCCAGAGTGGCGGAAAGCACATACTTCCATATCATCCAATTTTATCGAAGGCTATTACAAGAATTCTCGTTTGCACCATCTCTCTACTTGGAAAGCAGAGCTTAAAGATCTGGTGCAAGAAGCACAAGAGTGTGCCGAATCAGCAGCTATTTCTGGGCATACAGGCAAGGTAACTTCAAAAGCTCATAGTGAAGACGGTCTAAGCATGCGTGGTACCGAACTAATCTTGAGATCGCCCAACTCCAGGTGGAAAGGCAAGTCAAAAGTAAAGAGCGACGATGACAGGGTTATTATGCATTGTGACTTCGATTGCTTCTTCGTTGCTGTGGGGCTAGTTAGCCGGCCGGAGCTGAAGGGCAAACCAGTTGTCGTATGTCACTCGCAAGGGAATCAAGGCGGTACAAGCAGTACGAGCGAAATTGCCAGCTCGAGTTACGAAGCAAGAAATTTTGGAATCAGGAACGGCATGAGGTGCATTCAACGCCTTCTCTTTATGAGCTATCGTTTTACCTTACGATCGCAGTTTACAACAGGCGAAAAAGTTATGCCCCGACGTCACTACTATACCCTATGAATTCGAACGTTACAGACAGTGCTCTCTACTTTTCTATACTGTTCTTATGTCGCATGCAGATGACCTACAAGCCGTCTCAGTAGACGAGGCCTTAGTTGACGTCTCCACAACAGTCAACGAATTGCGGAACCAAGCCCGTGATCGAGAATCTCTGGAAGATTCTGCAAAAAATTTTGCCGAGACGTTACGTGCTGAAGTACGAAAAGCCACGACCTGCGAGAGTGTGTCTTATTTCTTTAGTCTCTATCAGGCTTGACTCTTATGGTATGGCACTCAGTCAGCATCGGCATTTCGCATAATATTTTACTTGCTCGGCTCGCCACCCGACGTGCTAAGCCAGGGGGATCCTTTCACTTGACCCCTGATCAAACAAACGAATTTCTTGCACCTCTAAATATCTCTGACCTGCATGGCTTTGGCTGGTCAACGAAGCAGAAAGCACAGGAGAAGTTTGGAGCCACAACCCTTGGCGAACTGGCCAAGAAGAGCAAAGGAATGCTCATTGATGCATTAGGGAAGGCAACGGGCGAAACACTGTACAATGCTGTGAGGGGTATTGACGACAGGAAGCTGGAGTCGGATAAACCAAGGAAAAGTGTTTCATGCGAGATCAATGTAAGTTCTGCATTCTGCCAATTTCTTTGGGAAGGTAAGGTTTATGATTCCAATCCAGTATGGTATTCGGTTCGAAAACAACGAACAAGTGGTGACGTTTATTCATCAAATGGCTGTTGAGGTCAAGAGACGAATGGAATCAATTGGGATGGTTGGACAGTCTATTACCTTAAAAGTCATGAAACGTGATCCGACAGCACCAGTTGAGCCACCCAAGGTGAGGAACATGATCTCCCGTGCCCTCCGAAAGTCTGAAGATTTGTTCTTCCAGTTTCTAGGGCATGGGGCCTGTAATCTCTTCAACAAGCAAACACCACTTCTCGGACCTGGAGGAAAGCCTACAAGCGACGACGAAGTAATCGCAGACCACGCTTGGAGACTACTCAAATCTTTTGACTTTGATCCAAAAGAGTTACGAGGCATCGGTATTCAAGTGCACAAGCTTGAGTCGAGCAAGCCATCTTCGAGTGTTCAGCAGGGTCAATCCGTCCTGTCATTCAAGCGTAGCAACGTAATATCTCGAGCTAATCCGTCGAAGGAGGCAAACTTCGCACAAGATTCTGATGCGAAGTTGCAAGAAAATGACTTGGTTATGGGTGATGATACGAAGCCAATGGAGTCAGCACCAGAGTCATTGCCGCATCGGGCTGCAGTTGATCTTCCCTCGTTTTCTCAAGTTGACAGAAGTGTTTTTGATGCCTTGCCTCGAGAGCTTCGTGAAGAGCTCGAGAATGAATACAAGCGGCGTCCCACATCGCCTTTCACCGGTGGTATTATCAAAAACACGAAGCTTGCTTCTCGAGCGTCGTCGGAATTCAGAAGATCGGTTACACCAGGCGTCTTTCCCCAAAAGCCCGCAAGACAAGGCAATCCCTCGAATGTCAAGCGTATTACGCAACAACTTGCTCCTCGCAGTAGAGCTGCGATATCGCCAAGCAAGAGTGCTCTATACACGTGGGCCATGAGGCCTAAACAAAAGCAGGGCATAAAAGTTAGCGAGAAGGTATTACGAGAGCTCAACCTGGACCCTGAAGTGTTTTTTGAGTTACCGATTCAAGTGCAAAGTGAACAACTGGCGATGGCAAGAATTCTGAGGGATAAAGGTAGCATACCTGAACCCTCGAAAGGGAGAAGAATCCTGAAGCCGCAAAAGCACGAATTGCCTCCTGATTTCGTGCCGTATATTGCGCCTAAACCCAAGGCAAGATATGTTTCTCCCCCTTGCCTTCGCAAACAAGGGAAGGGTGAGAAGTTGTATTTCAAGGAGACGGATGACGTTCAGCGGGTGGTAGAAACGTGGGTAACGAAATACCACAAGTGGGCTCCGAGAGAGAAGGATGTCGAGTTCCTTTGCAAATATCTCGTTCAATGTGTCGACCGTAATAAGGCAACAGATGTAGGAGTGGAAAGGGCGGTGGCCGTCATGAAGTGGTGGTTGGTGTTATTGAGAAGACATTTTCCTGCCTCTGAGGTTATTGAAGAGGATGATGAGGAGTTGATGAGTCAGAGGGATACTGCGGGTGAGAGATGGTGGGCTGCGTTTTGGAAGGTGAAAGCACAGATGGATGACATTGCGAAGAAAAGGTTTGGAGGCGGATTGGCTTTCAAGTAACGGTTTATTCAGGGTGTAACATCATATGGTGTGTTCTGGACTTTTTATTATGTAGTGGTAGCAGTAAATGTAGTAATCACAAATATGATTACGCAGTTGGCTTCTGTCCTTTAGCCACAAAAAGTGTGATGTCTTGTTCATGCAAATTTGCTGTCATTGCTCTGTCGAAGGTAAAGGCTACCAAGCCAGCATCTTCGAAAACCTGTCTGAATTGCTCTGACTTGAACCCGCGAGTATGGGACACGATATGATGGAACCTTTCAGGAATCACGTCGCCCTTGGGCTTCTTCTCGTCTTCGGGAGTCCCAGCGAGAACTTCATCTGGATGCATGATATCTATGACAAGGAGCGATCCCCCTGGCTTGAGGAAGAAAGCAAGCACCTTGGTAATATCTTCGATGGACTGGAAGTGGTGATAGGACGAGGCACACTGCAATATCAGTGATGATCAGGATTCCGAACTTGTGAAGCGGAGTAAGCTTCCACTCACCACGATAACGTCAAACTTAAGGCCATCTAGCTCGCCTTCTTCACCTTTAAGCTCGACGCAAATGGCGCGCATCTCATCAGGTGTGATGCCTTGGTTAGCCACACGTTCGTTATAGATATCCACCAAGGCTTGTGTAATATCCACCCCTATAATGCACTTGGCATATGGAGCAAGTTCTCTGGATATCAAGCCTGGAATCGTATGGGAATTATTTATCAGAGCGAGGAAATTGCAGACATACCGACGCCACAGGCAAAGTCCATTACGACTGTTTTTTCCTCATCGAAGGTGCAGTGTCGTCGGAATACATTCGCTGTCCTTTGGGTGTCTTCAACGAATTTATAGTTTGTGAATTTCAAGAGATACGAACCTCCGAGCCAACTCTATATAGTGAGGCTTGTCAAAATCAGCGACATGTGTCGAAAAATATTCTCTGTTGACCTCTGCAAGGTCAGGATGATGATGGTGCATGATGTCGCGTCAGAGGTTATGGTAAGTTTCCTTTCGTCCTTTAATGCTCTGTTGCGGAATGACCTTCTCAGTCGCAAGCAAAATGCGTGACTCATGCGACGACCATATCGGTACTCATGGTGTGATCACCATGATTGGTCTCTTTGAAGCCAATCACCGTTGAAAATTTAGCAGTGCGCACCCGAAGAATATTCTACCTTGTTCGAGGGATAAAACAGCAAGAAAAGTGCTCACGTCCGCTCTCAAAAGGTGTCAAAATGTTACGACTTCATGTTCTGTACTAAGACTGTATTTTAATTGTCATGACAGTATCGGCGCTGAGTTTCAAATTGTAGGTTACGGAGCTAGGGATATTGAGGTCCGCCATCACAGTTATACTGCAGACTCTGCCCTTCTCGTTGAGCTCTATACGACACCCGCTCTTAAAGGATCTTTATTTCTTTTCCCTGTAATCTTGGTCGCAATGGCTGAAGGTAGCAATTATGATTATCTTTTCAAGGTGGATCGTCTTGTTATGACACGTGGGTATGAATGTTCACTTGACTTCCCAAGGTTGTACTCATCGGCGACTCTGGTGTTGGGAAATCGTACGTTTTTATTTCCGCCCTTCGTTATTCGGATGCTTATCTTACTGAATTTCCCAACAGCAATTGTATGTACTTTATTGAATGATTTGAAAGTCCCTTTTCCTCAACTATCCCAGTGCTCTCGCGTTTTACACGTAATGAATTCAATCTCGAGTCCAAGTCAACCATCGGCGTAGAATTTGCTACCAGGTCTATCAATGTTGACGGAAAGACTGTGAAAGCTCAAATATGGGATACTGGTATGTTTTCAAGTTATCTCATAACATAGCTCTGCCGTCTTCAATTACCCCTGTTCATTTGCTGACACTTGCTTTTTATAGCTGGACAAGAGCGCTACCGAGCCATTACTTCTGCGTGAGTAGCGAGTTCATTCCCCTCGCTTTTCTGTATCTAAAGGGCGGGGCGTTGCTAGGTACTATCGCGGAGCCGTCGGTGCCCTCCTTGTTTACGATATTGCCAAGCACGCCACTTATGTCAACGTAACGCGGTGGTTGAAAGAATTGCGAGATCATGCTGACTCGAATATCGTCATTATGTTGGTGGGGAATAAGAGCGATCTGAAGCACCTGCGCGCTGTGCCTACTGAGGAAGCTAAAGTGTTTTCAAGTATGGGCATTCTGTTCTGACCTATTCACCACTCCACTAACAACTTCAGCTGAGAATGGTCTGTCTTTCATCGAGACATCGGCGCTGGACGCCTCTAATGTCGAAAGTGCTTTCCAAACGATTCTCAGTGGTATGTTTTTGTTTCCTCCATTAATGAACTAATGGTTAATGGTGTTATAGATATCTATCGTATCGTCTCCAGCAAGACCCTCGAATCGTCCACATCTAATATAGAGCCTCCCAAGGCCAGCATCAGCGTAGGACCAAGTATAGATTCGAACGCCAACCAGGGCGGCAAGTGTTGTTAAACGGTCACCGCTCTCATGATTAAGTGGTGAACGAGCGATGTAGAACCTGATCTCAGTTACTATCGATGCATTCTTGTTGAGATGTGGTGTCATGACAATATTTTCTTTATGATTCCTTTGTAATAATCGTTTTTTTTTCAACTTCTGCTGCGATGGTCGATCCCGTGCAATCACCCTTCGGACCAAGTCTTTGCACTCGCAAGGGACGTTTACTTAAACCAATGCATGAACAATAATCAAATGAATGTCAGTGTGACTACCTTCATTATGTCCAGATTGCAAATGCCATCACTCTCTCCCGTCTAACATTCTGTGGCGAACAACAAATGGGCGAGAATATCTCCTATTGATCCATTCTCGTTTGGTGGTATAACGTTCAAGCGACGACTAACTTGAAGTTGTCTAATACACGAAAGCTGTCGTAAATAGATGTGGCGATGCCTCTTTAAAAACAGTGTTCTGCGCATTTCTGTCATCGATCGTCTTTATAACCACACTTTCCCTGACTGCCCCGGACCCAGAAACTTTTTCGTCTTTTTTGAAGAATATGCCCTATGTAGAGAGTTCAGAAGTTGTTGCAAGGTCGCTAAGCGCCCATCCGATGCTGAAGTTACGAGACTTTCAGACGCAGATTACACCCAATGACACACAGAGAAACACCCTGATTGTTGCAGGAGTGTACTTTCTCGCTATCTTGATTTTGTGGTGAGCCTTGACCGTAATATTTCCTCTCAACTTGTTGGATTAAAGGGTACCAATCTTGTAGGCATTTGCCCTATCTGAAAGTTATCAGTGAGCAAATATTCTTTCTATTTTGGTTGAAGAAAAATCAATTGACGTTCTTTTTCATAGTATATCCATTCAAGTAAGCTCCTGCTCAACACATTTACTACACAATCAATAACCAAAAGTTTACTGTAGGCTCTTGACAGTTGGATTCCATGAGGTATGGTCTCTATAGGGTATCGATGCTTTGTTGACATTGCTGTAGATGAGCCACGCCTTTGCAGGTGTACTCACATGTGCGAGGATACACTCTATTGAGCTGGATCGTACGTTTTGCTTTGGTTCCCATGCTCTGCACCGACCTAACGCCGCCTTGTCCACTTTCGAAATATCAGCCGACGAAGGGGGAGCCACAAGAATGTCAGGAGGGGTTTCTTGGATAACTCTTCCAGCTGGATATCTGGGTTCTTCCTTCATAGGCGCAGGCCTCATCGCCTGCGGGTTTAATACCAACGCGAGCAAGGTCGCATCCATTGTCCTGGCTGTATTTTTCCTGTTTACTCTCTGGTGGGCGAGAAAAAACTGGTTGTAAGTGGTTTTGCTTTGAGAATGGATGTTATCAAAGAGGGAGGATCTAATGTAAATATTAGATCTTGGCTGCTCATACTTGGAATGTCTGGACTAATAGTGTTGTTTTGGTTCGTCGCGGGCGGCGTCGCTTTACGATACTTTGTCCTATTTATTGGTGTCATGTCGTGCATGTACGTTGTTTGGGATGTCATAGGTCAGTGCGCAATTCGTTATTTTCGTTGAAGAGAATGGTTCTGAAGAGAAATACTTAGATGATACGCTGGCAAGAAAAGTAAATGGTTCTGACGCGTCTGAATTTGCCCGTATATGTGGATGTTGTCCTTCCCGAGGTCTGTTTCATCTTTCACTGATTCTTTTTGCATAAATTGACAGGAGCATTGAAGTTTGGGGATTCATCTGGCTAATTATTGCCTTAATTTTCTTTGCACTTGGTGTCATAGTCGGGCTCGTAGCATTCAAGGTGTGTTCACCCGTTCCTCCTACATATAATCCTTTGAATGTCACTCGCCGTCTAGCAAAACGCAGAACAACAGAAATCAGATTCAGCAGGCTTCTTACCTGTTCCTGGATCCAAGAGTGGCGCACTGCCACTTGCGCCCAACCTTTCGATATTTTGGTCAATCATGAGCCTCGCTGTTGCCTTCATTCCATGGTAGAAGGTAGAATTAGAATTACTGTTCTCATGGGTATTAATACGCAGACCTTGGACTTATTTATTACGAGGACTTGTTAATAATGACTGTAGATGTAGCGTTTATAATGAAAGGTCGGGATGTGCGGACCGTTGTAATCGTACTTTGCAGCATCTCTTCGTGCGGTCAATGTCAACGTCACTGCGACCGTTGAAAGTCGCGTTTATTCACCCTGACCTAGGAATTGGTTCTTGTTCTTCGTCTTAATTCTCAAAACAAGAAACTCAATGTGGGTTCAACGTTAGGTGGCGCCGAACGACTTGTAGTCGATGCTGCATTGGGCTTGCAGCAATTAGGCCACTCTGTGGACTTGTACACATCTCATCACGACCCCGAGCACTGTTTCGAAGAAACGCGCGATGGTGCGTATGCAATCATTCTCTGTCGACTGACCAAAGAAAAAGATTCCAACAATTTTAACTGTTAGGCACCCTCAGTGTTTATCACATCAAACCTCCGTTTCCTCGCTCATTCAAAGGCAAATTTCATATTTTATTCGCTCATTTACGACAACTCCACCTCATATCGTGTCTTTTGCTGAAAAACCCGGAGTACGATGTGTACTTTGTTGATCAGCTCGCAACATGTGTACCTTTCCTCCGACTGATAGGCCGCACGCGGGTGGTGTTCTATTGCCATTTCCCAGACAAGCTCTTGGCAAATGGAGCATTCGTGGAGGGTCAGCCCTTTAAAAAGAATGCGAGTCTAATTAAGAGAATATACAGAATTCCGATGGATTGGTTGGAGGAGGTAACCACAAGTATATATAACTCTTTTTCTGTTGGAATGGCTTTGTCCTGATCAGTTATTCTAGGACAAGCGGATGTCATTCTCGCAAATTCATTGTTTACAGCGCGAGTTTTCAAGTCGTATTTCCCTTCAATTAAACAACTGCCTAGTGTGGTATACCCTGGGATTAATCTCGCTGCGTATGAGCCTCTTCCCGACCCCAAGGGTGCCGAAATTCTCGATGTTGCTTCGTATGTTACCTTTTCGACCTTTCGACTTATGCTAACGTACACCGTCGCATAGCGAACGCCCCACTCTTCTTTCTCTAAACCGGTTTGAAGGGAAGAAGAATGTCATGCTTGCCATTCAAGCATTTTCACTTCTGATTAACAAGCGGGAAATTTTCAAGAACCTTCGTCTTGTCTTGGCAGGTCGGTTATACTGTTGGCATACCATAGTGACCAACTTCCACCTAATCTTGATTTTACAGGCGGTTATGACTCTCGTCTAGAAGACAATGTTCGAACCCTCACAAATCTCGTATCCGCCGTCATTACCCTCTCCTTCACTTATGACATTGTCTCTCCTACTGCCATTCCACCATGCGCCTCGCAGCTGATTCCCGCAAGATCGGAAGAGGATCCTCAAGTCCTCTTCCTGCTAAACTTCACGACTGCGCAGCGCTCCAGCCTTCTTCACAGCTCGTCTACACTCGCACTTCTTTATACACCAGCAAATGAACACTTTGGGATCGTACCTATCGAAGCAATGGCCTGTGGGTTGCCCGTCTTGGCGTGTGACTCGGGAGGGCCAACGGAAAGCATTATTTCTTCACCGCCCTCTGAACGTACGGGATGGCTTAAGGAACCTTCACCTGAGATTTGGGCGGAAGCGCTTATCGAAATTGTTTCGCTCAGTTCAGACCCCACAGCAAGGACGGTGCTGAGTGAACGCTCGAAAAGACGAGCAAGTGGGACTTTTGGTATGGATGCGATGGCTAAAGGATTGGAGGACGCATTGAGAAGTGCAGAGTCACTTGGGAAGATTGATACGGGATGGTTGGAACTTCTACCAACGATTTTTATGGTTTTTATTGGGTTTATTAGTGCGTATCTTGTTGGTCCGTTCCTGTTTCAAAGCTAGTTGAAGAATTCGATTGTGGAGACTCTAAAAACGTCTCTATGTGACGAGGGCTAGTTTCTAGACTACCGTGAAGGGAGCAACTATTACCCAATGGAAACAATAGTCATCAATACAATTTATGATCTCGCCAAATGGGATCAAGAGAATTTTCTACAAGGAAGTCATACCAATTAAAAACTGTCGGAGCAGTAGCAAGATGCCAAAGTGAATGAGCGTCAATAACAGGGCTAGAGAGCAGTGGCAGTTGTCGTCACCAAGACGAAAACACATTTGCCGAAGAATTATGGTCATCTGGTGGTGAATACAAGATCCAAACGAGGTTGTTTACCAGGGCGAGGGCGAAGTTGCTATAGGTATAATCAAACCTCATTTATTTGCAGTAATCTGGTGCGTACAATTGTCAATCTCAGCTTGAAAGGCATTGTGTACGTTGAACGAGCCACGGGTTCTACAGAGCTGGGCACATTGGATAAAATCATCAGCCAGGTCGCAAGGTGGATAAACATAGTCGTTTCAACGATTCGATTCATTTGCATTCGGTTGCTGACACTTGCGTTTTACGGCTGGACAAGAGCGCTACTGAGCCATTAGGAATCCATTCCCCTCGCTTTTTTGTATCTAAAGGCATTCCTAGGTACTATCGTGGAGCCACCGGTGCCCTCCCCATGTACGATGTCGCCAAGCACGCCACCTATGTCAACGTGGTTGAAAGAATTGTGGGATCATGATGACCCGAATACCGTCATTATGCTTGGTGGGTAAACAAGAACACTTGCGCGCTGTGCCTACTGAGGAAGCTAAAGTATGTCGGCATTCTTTTCTCTACCCCATTAACACAACTTCGGCTGAGAATAGTTTGTCTTTCATCGAGACATCGGCGCTGGACGCCTCTAATGTCGAAGCGG
>QDKV01004910.1_pt1 | contig 18647 bp, 19 predicted proteins | sample 1861101 | NCBI WGS metagenome assembly QDKV01 (sample SAMN04275158, study PRJNA302643) | Fungus metagenome, whole genome shotgun sequencing project. | isolation source: fruitbody | host: Mallocybe terrigena | place: Sweden | collected 2013 | reverse complement strand
TCACCGAGAGGAGGAGCCAAGAATTCTGTCAGAACTCCTGCCACCACTAGACCTAAAGCTGCACCCGCTAAGTCTGCTCCCCGTCCTGCTCCCGTTAAAAAAGTTGTTCCTCCTCCAGCAGCAAGAGGCAAGCGAAAGTAAATAAATGTTTCATTACATGTCGATAGTATGGAATGCAATTAAACACAATAAATGATCGTAATAACAACATCTATCTTTTCATTGAGATAACAATGTAGACAAGAATCTTTACCTCAAACCTTCCTGTTGCGCACGTCTCACCAACAATATCGGTATAGTAGGGAAAAACTCATGAGTCGAAACTTATAGCAGCTTGCGGAATTTTGATGCCGGATACCATTCACTCGCTGGGAATTACCTCCTCGTTAACAGGAAGCCTGTTTTGAAGTTAGAGATTCTAGGTTCGGTTCAACCTTGGGTCATTCTTGGGTCATTCTACCGTATCGTATTAAACACACTTTAATTGTCTCAATGAAGATATTTTACTGAAACATGTTATGACTCTATCAACATAGAATGAACAATTTATTTACTTTCGCCTGCCTCTTGCAACGGCCGGAGGAGGGTAAAGCTGAGAGTTATTAATGGGAACTCCACGCTTACCGGCAGCGGGTGTACGGGAAGCAGACCTAGCAGGGGCATTCTTGGCTCCTCTTCTCTGTGCTGGTTGCTTGCGAGCAGCGTTTCCTTTGGAGTTACCTTTTGTGGCAACACGACCTCTTGTGGCAGCACCTCTCTTATTAGGAGCACGACCTTTGGCAGTACGACCTTTCGCAGGGGTACGACCTCTGGCAGCCACATGACCTTTGGCAGGGGTACGACCTCTTGCAGCAACCCGACCTTTGGCAGGGGTACGACCTTTGGCAGCGACGCGACTTTTTGCAGGAGTGCGACCTTTTGCAGGGGTACGACCTCTGGCAGTGACGCGACCTTTTGCAGGGGTACGACCTCTAACAGCAGCACGACTCTTTGCAGGGGTACGACCTCTGGAAGCAACACGACCCTTCGCAGCAACACGGCTTTTCGTAGGGGTACGACCTCTTGCAGCAACACGACCTTTCGGAGGGGTACGACCTCTAGCGACGCGACCTTTCGTAGGGGCACGGCCTTTGGCAGCAGCACGACTTTTAGCAGGAGTACGACCTCTGGCAGTAACACGGCTTTTCGCAGGGGTGCGGCCTCTAGCAGCAACACGACCTTTGGCAGGGGTACGACCTTTGGCAGCGACGCGACCTTTTGCAGGGGTACGACCTCTGGCAGCCACACGACCTTTGGCAAGGGTACGACCTCCGGCAGCAGCACGACTTTTGGCAGGGTTACGACCTCTTGCAGCAACGCGACCTTTCGCAGGGGTACGACCTCTGGCAGCAACACGACCTTTTGTAGTGGGGGTACGGCCCTTAGTGGCAAGACGTCGGCCTTTGGCACCAGCACCCTTGGTGATAGCGCGGCCGCCCTTCGCACCTCGTGTCGGTTGAGCTCGGCGACCGTTGGTACCCTTTGCAGTAGCACGTCCCCTTGTGCCAACGCGACCCTTTGCGGAAGCACCCCTCGCAAGACGTCCCTTCCCAGCAGAACCCTTGGTAGAAGCACGACCTTTCGTGGCGGCACCCTTCCTAGGAGCAGCACGACCCTTCGTGGCAAGGCGACCAGCACCTCTGATGGAAGTACGACCTTTCGTGGTAAAGCGACCTCTTGTGGCGGCACTGTTCCTAGAAACAGCACGACCCTTCATGACAGCACCCTTAGCAGCAAGACGGCCTTTCGCAGTCACTGGCCTGCCGCCTTTGGTTGAAGACCTACCACCCTTCAAACCGTTTGTTCCTTTGGCTGTCTTGGCTAGCGAACCAGCTTTCCCAGTGACTCCACCTCTCGTTAAGGGCTTTGCGCCGTTCTTTGCATCAGCACCAGCCGTCTTCGCATTTGCCGATGTCGCTTTTGCTGCCGCTTTCTGAGCTTCAGCCTTCTTGGCAAGGTAATTAGGCGGACGCTTGCATGATTGACGTCTAAAAATATATTCAAGCTGTGATAGGCACATTGAGTTACAAATTCACTCAAAAAAAAAGCGAACTTGATTTACTGACCTGTTCATCATCGTCATCCAACAGGGCCCGAGTGAACAGATGTAGATCCAAATCATCCAAATCACGCCTACGCAGAGGATTATTGGAACACAAACTTGCAAACAATCTATAAATCCGAATTCCGAGTTTTGTTGGGTACTTTGTTCCATGGAATTATCAAAATATATCACTCACGCATAGGACTCCGCATTGTCTTGCATGTTAGTTGCTTTATCTCGGACATCTGTAAAAGTGGTGTCTGCCGTGACTTGGGCGACAGTCGTGTGTACATTATGATCGCTCGTATCTGTGACCCAAGTTCGAGTGAGCTCTGCTTCTATCTTTGTAGCAAGTGGGACACGCACACCCAGTTTCGCCAGTCGGAATTGATTTGCTATCATATGCTTTGATAATGTTTCCTTTCTGGTTGACTTCATCTCCTGTCTTGGCCAACTGGTGGGTGGCTTCATGGATTACAGTAGCAGCCCGACCCGCGTCGCTTAATCCATTCGTGCCTTGTCCTGCGATACAGGTGAGCATGCGCATTTTTACATCAAGTTCAATATACCATGAAATTGGGCACTGAATTGTACGTTCCCCGGGGTCCATGGCGTATTTACTCCATCAGTCTTCAAGTCTTTTTTGGTCCATGGAGTGCTGGCAATTTTATCAGTGAAGGAGGCCGTTCCCACTTCCGCCTTAACTTGACCGTTTTCAAGCTTTGTTATCACGTCGTTCACCTTGTCGGCTTTGACGTTGGTACCATCTTGGCCAAAGGCTGCTTCGAAGTATGTTTTGGCGTTAGCGTCGCCATTCTGGTATTTGTCGAATCCTTCCCGCATCTTTTTGATTTGCGCGTCGGCTACAATATGAATGTTAGTCATGACGAACATATCCATTGTATAGCTGCTGCAAGACTTACCAAGGGTCGTGGCGTCATCAAGTCGCTGTTTGTTGTTCGTTTCGTCCGCAGTCAAGCCTGTTGTTTTATCATAATCAATTGACAGAGGAACTGCAACAATTCCTAAACATTTCGGAAATGAGTATTTGATATCGATAATGGCAGAATGGACTGCAACAACGAACCTCCGATGACTGAAAGAACAACAAAAAGTTTGGAACGGGAGAAGAGCATGATGGCCTGCACCTATAAGACGAATTAGTGAAACTTTCGGCATTGTTCTGTGTAACGTTTGCGGACCTGCTTTGAATTAAAATATTGAGAGAATGTGAGGATCGACCTGCGACTGAGGATCCATCGTGAAGTTGTTGTCTAATTTATAGTATTCGCAGTCATTTAATGGTGCAGCTTAAAACCTCATCATCATGATACCATCGCTTTGGGCGTTCTCGAACCAAAATACAGCCGACTCTGCATCAACAGTAATCAACCTGTCGAATTCCTAGAAACACACCAAATCATTACTGAGAACAAAATGAATATTATTGGCAATTCTGTAAGACTGGAGCTCCTCAATGTCAAATTTCAATACCACTCACCATTGCAACGATTTGAATTCTCATTTTCTTCTGAAGCTCCGTTTCTAAATTTTACGAAGCGGGATACGATTCAAAAGTGCTATTCAGCAGTCGGGCCACAGCAGTGATACTTCCATTCAATGCCGACAAGCGCTGATGAACTCATGTATGCGCTGATGGTGTGCAGGGCAACATTGCTGATAACCTGTGGATCGCGGGGATCGTGGGGATCATGGTGATCACGGAAGTGTTATCGTACTTCTTGGAGAAGAGGGTAATGATGATTCCTCCGCTCATTCGAGGAAAACTTTGGGGCCGAACCTTATCTCTGAGCGGTCCTCCCAAGCTGGAGAGGAGGTTCAGTCCGCTTGTGGGTAGTTGTGGTTCTTCAAATTGTACATTAGTCTCTCTTCAAGTTTGCTCCGTAAGACAAACTCAAAAGAAAACTCGATAACACTATCATTCGATTCTAGAGGTAACGTGATTTGTCAGGAAGGAATTATTTGGAAGGGAAAATAGGAAAAGTACTATCTCCGAAGATCGCACATGTAACGCTAGTTTCTTCACCTGACCCTATAATTACCATTCCTTCCCTTCGCCTGTATTGAGAACCCATTGAGGCTAACGTGAATGTGCACGTTTGTAATAACGATCCCCCCTGTCCTTTACCCTCGTGGAAGATCTTCCCTCAATCAGCCACTCTGCGTCGAACTTCCCTCAACCATCCAGTACGCGAGGAAGGTTTTTGGTTTCTTCTTGTTTTAGCCTTCGAAACTTGAAAAGGTGCAAGGATCATAGTCCAATCCATAGTCATGGTGGAAAGGTCAAAGGTGGCGACTTGAAAACTGCGGATCTGACCCTTTCCCTCAAAAGGTCATCGATCATCTTTTGACAGACGTTCTGTCGAAAGGAGCATTGTTGCGGTATGCTACACCCGCTGAATGGCCCATGTGATCAGTTGATCTTCGGGGACTCAGTTCAAGTTGTACCACTCACCAAAGGGCATCAGGTACGTCTGCGGGACCAGGGAATGTGACATGTATCGCAGCGACTCTAGCAGTCTTTCTTGTGGCTGTACGCTTAGTCATATAGCCCTCACCGATGGGCAATACCGACCTGGATATGACACTGACAGCACAGCTGGAGACGCCACGAATGCCGCCTTATGACCAGCCAAAGATACTCACTCCTCAGACGATACCAACTAAGCTGCGCGATGAGATCACTGAACTCAAGAAAAACATCGCGGAGAAAGAAGAAGTGCTCAAGTCTTACCATGATTACCATAAAAAGTATCAAAGTTCTTCGGAGGGAGCGACACCGGAAGTGATGCCACCAGAAGCGTGGACAGCTTTCTGCACGATGGTCTCCTCGGAGAGCCAGTGTCTCAATTTGAGTAAGGGTCGTCTATATATGCTGGAAGAAAAATTGGCGAAGGCCGAACAGGTGATGGAGCTTCGTGCTAAACGTATGTCTTGTTTATTATCCTTCTGTCTACTGTAAACTTCTTCATTCTAGTTGCACTCGAGGATTCCATTCAAAGCGGTTTGGCAGATGAGGGCCCAGACAGTGCGTATGTCCAGGATATAGACAAGTTTTTACAAATGAAAAGGTGGCTCGATACGGAGAAAGTTCTTTTGCTGCGAAGTCCCCCAGGCTCAGGTAAAACATCGTTTGCTGTTCACTTTGCTGCACATCTCCGCCAAAACGGTTTCTCTGGCTACTACTTTAATGCTGCCCAGCTCAAAAATCGAGTGACTAAAGACAGATCATTGGACGACATTTGGAAACATCTATTTGGCCTCACGTTCTGGGAGTTTTGTGAGGTTCCCATGGGTGGTCCCACCTACATCATCATGGATGAGGCGCAGACGTGGTATCCCGCGAACGCGGCCCCGGGTGCCAAAGGCGAACTTGATGCGTTCTGGAGCGGTGTGAAGACCAGCTTCAAGCAAGCACAGGAGTGGACCAATCATGTCGCAGGACTGGGCTTTGGCAACTTGGGGCTAACGACTGCATCATCACCTGTCACTGTTCGCCTTCTTTGTCTCGCTGGGTATGGGGAGGCAAAGCTCGGAGTAGTTGCAACTCCTCTTGAATTTATGGACCCTGTAGATCCGGACACTCAGCTGCGGTTACCCCTTGGGCTCAATGTTCTCCGACTAGATCGCGACAAGACCAACGAGGTAATTACAAAGTTTGTTGATATCAAGAATTCAGAGGGCAAGATGACACCGTTTTCCCTTAATTCTGATGTTCGTGATTTGATTTTCAACCACTCAAACGGCCACGTCGGAGTCATTCGCACCCTACTCTTCCATTTAGTTAGTCCGAACAACAGAACCGGGGACGACATACTCAACTTTTTCTCTCGTTCAATTTATCAGTCCAATCTGGGGGGTTACCGCACTTTTTTGCCAGCTCATGAGGACACGATCCGAACATTTTCGCCCCTCGAGATGGCACTTTTGGTCCAATGCATCGTGGCATACAAACGAGGAGAGCGCGAGGTCCCCGTAATAGCAGAGGAGGCCAGCCGGTTCATCAAGCTGGGTCTTTTTATTAAGTCAAGCGAAACAACGTTCTCCGGCCAAACGACACTGGCCTTTCCATCGCCCTTACATTTTGATCTGGTCCTTTACACTGTCCTTCATCGCAAGATGGAACTTTATCAAAACCGTGAGTGCTTCGAACAAGCACTCAAGGAGATGGTTCTCCGTATGAGTCCAAAACTTCTACAAGACACAACTCCTATTGATCATCTTCCCTATGAGTGTGAATGGCAAGATGAGTGCTGCACATCGTTCCGCGCAATGGCACGGAGAACCATAACGCCTCAGTATGGTCGCCAATATAATCAGTGTGCCTATTTGGACCTCTATGTTGACGATCTGCAGTGGGGAATTGAACTAATTCGACAAGGAGGTGGCAAGCGGCTCGAGGAACATGTGGAGCACTTCTGTAGCATTGATGGACGATACCGCAACATCCCGATGCAAGAGTATGCTGTTCTCAATTTCACCAATGAAGTCCCCAACGACGCGACCCTTGGCATGTATGATCATGTGTGGCATCTTGTGTACAACGAGATGTACACACAAGTCACTGTCCATCGAAAGAACAAGCCTCCAACAAAATGGGACCTTATCGGCTACCAGTCGTGTCACGAATACTAGGCTGGATATGTTCTTAGGTTGGCTCTCTGCCGTAGTTTGAGGCTCCTTAATGCCAGGTGTGTATGTATTGGTTTTGTTTTATGGTTAGAAGGAGCCTGTGTAGGAGTTTTCATTTGTCATATCACTGCTCAATGCACACCCAATGTCATTTGTCAATAGTCTCGCAGATCAAATAGAGGGTGACAATTCGACTCCCTCCAGATGTAACGCCAGTTCCTTCACCTAGCGTAGCCACTCTCGCCTATTCCTCACCTTCGCCTGTACTGATTGAAGCTAATGTGATTGTGCCCCTTCGCAATTATTCGCAATTTCTCTCCTGTCCTGTTCTTTCCTTCTTTGTGGAAGACCTTCCTCGCACCAACTCTGGCTCGAATCGCCTCCAGTGTGCGAGAAAGTAATCTTCTAGCCTTCGAAACAGACGCAAGGATCCGATGTTCTTCGCATGGCCATCTGCAGTCGGCCAATCTATTGTCGGCAGAAACGTCGGTGGCCAATCAGGACTTCCCCTCTGATCCTTTCTTTCAAAGGGTCATCTTCAGATAAAATGTCCGTCAAAAAAGGAATCTTGTGATATGAGCTGCACCCACTAAACGGAGACAAGGCATCCTTTGTTTTCAATTGGACTAGTTGAGACGTTTTCGGAGAGGCTCTTCTTCCCAGTTTCAAAGCCTAAAGAAGAGGATGGGTGCTTTAGACAATTGTGAAGTCGTTGGATAGTGGTGGATGTTACAGCGAAGAAACTGAACGGTCTGGATCATCCAGTTCTGACGATACAGGTATGTCTTTTGTTCAGAGTTTGTGCATTCGAGTTGACAGATTCACTTTTTTTACAAGCTCATTTGTGTGCAAACGGTTCGTTGCTTGTAAGATCCCGATGCAGTTTGAATCTGTTCTTATCTCTTCAATACTTACTGTTCTTACTTTCGTGCACAGGAGCGCTATTCCTGGTGAACCTTTTTCACGTCAAGTTCCTGCTCCCTTTTGCTACGTTGCCTAGTGTCCAACAGGTGCGCTATCGGTATTCACCATACTAACAAACCGGGCTTCCAATACGGTAAAGGTGATTCATCCACCAGAACAGCAAGGGTGTAAATGTGATCAATTGTATTGCCATGATTAAACCCGAATTTTTTATTCTCGATTTGCTTTCCAAAGAGAAACTCAATTTCTTGGTTCAAGAAATATTTGACAAATTTTGGTAGACATAGGTTGGTGACTTTGGAAAATCAAGCTCAATTCCATAACATAAAGTATATAGCTGCATAACAATAACATGCAAGAAAAAATGGTAGTTGGGGAATATTTGCTTGGACGGATAAAATAGGAACCGAAGAAGTGTATAACGGAAGAAGGGCCTTACACAGGTGGGGAAAGCTTTCTTTCCCTTGAAAGCCAAAATTACCCCAAAAAAGAAAGTCAACTCAAGGCACTAAAGAAACCCTCAAAAAAACGTACCCACTCGCATTCCCTAAAAACTCTTCAAACCTTCCTCTCAGTCTTTCCAATTCCTTTTCCAACTCATCCCCACCCCCACCACGATGCCCATGGTCGATCTTGAACGCCTCACACTCCCTGATGAACTGCTCGAGATCCTTGACGCGGGAGATAGAAAGCTCGGGTTCGTTAGACCCTCTTGCTCGTGCGAGGTAGGCGGCGACGATGGTGGAGAGTCCACCTAGGACGGCGGTCATAACGGCTGTCTTGTGTATATATAGAAGAAAGGAAGGGAGAAGGAGAGGGAGACTGGCTCACTCACTTGTCTTCCTTTCGTAACCACACTCAATGCAGTCGTCAGCGATCCAAAAAGGACTTGCAGTCCAATAGCGGCGTTAAGCGCATAGCCGGTGAGACGGGCTTTAGAGGCGTATTTGTTCTTTTCCGCGATGGCGGTGAGGAGGGTGGGGTCAAGTCGTTCTCCAATGGTTCGTTCGTGATGGAGCTGTCAGATTACATCGAGACTTGGCGTTTTAGAGGATACATACGGGAATGTGGAGGGGGACACACCTTTTCTGCAACGGGCACGATCCAATCGATTTCTGTCCCTGTTCCGGAGCGCATAGACACCGGTACCGTCGAGGTACGCCGTTCGTCATGAAAAGGACCGACCGAAACTCTACGAGAATCGTGCAAGAGATGTGTGCTGCCCCCGCTGAAGTTACTAGTTTGAGTATTAGGACGGAGAGTCTGAGTGTGTGTGGCTTCACTACTACTACTGCCTCTGTTCGCGTCCGTGGTCCGCCGACTCGAGGATACCACCGCTGGAACTAGAGGGGCGGCCGGTGCTAAGAGTTGGTTGTCGGAAGTAAAGCCGACCACTGGCAGTGGTTGAAGAGCAAATGGATACGAGCTGCTAGACTCTGCGCCATGACGAATGGTAGTATTTTCTACAGGGTCCCTTCTGGGCGGGAGGGGAGGCAACGTGGCACTGGCATAGCGAGAAGATTCCTGCAACGGGATTGGGGTTTGGGCAGTTGTAGTAGTGCTAGTAGTAAGCTCAGTAAGAACTGCGCCGCTTGTGCCCACGCCAGATTGCGACAAAGCGGGTTGAGGATCAGGCTGCGAGGTCGGTGAAGAGCGATTGCGATGAGAACTTTCCATGGCCATGACGTCTACCTCGCCTTTTTTATCAAATACCAAAGGGCTGGCTGAAGCTAAGGTTTATTTCGTTCCTAAGCCTAGAGCACGATTTGCGCAGGAGGGTGCTTGGGATAGGGTGATCGAAAGATCGGAAATGCTAGTGCATGCGGCATGGTGATTGTATTCAACCGAACACGCGATATAGAATAGTCAGGGTAGGCAGGCTACATCGCGGCAAAATGCAGTCGACAGGTCCAAGCCATGCTTGTTACGAGCCACAGATTTCGAAATGTGTCCCGTCATCGGTACATGAGTTCCTGACTATGACCACGACAACAATTACACCCCGATCCCGCTGGTATGATAAACCCATTTCTTCTTGATGACCTTCCTGGTACTTGGGTAGCACTTGGGAATTGCAAGCCCATATTTCGGAAATGCGATAGAGTCTTCTCCAGATTTTATAGATGTGGGCAGCGAAATCAACAACCGTGGGAGGAGCAAGAACTTGAAGAAGTATCACGCCGCACTAAGCGAGACTCTCTAAATGGTAGGAAACAAGCCTGCTCAGAGATCTGCGCAACGTAGGTCAGGCGCGCTTGCAAGCCTAAACAAATCAATTGTGATACAAACTTGGGTAACTATTCATACAGAAAAATATGCAGAAATTCGAAAAGACGACAGCCCGTTTTGGTAACGAATGTAGTGGGACAGAGAAAAAGGGTATTCGCGATTTAGAATCATCGTGCTAGAAGAACGGCAAATAACAAAAGACGAATAGTCAGAATCTACGTACCACTCTTTGTAATATCAGTACGAGTCGCCGAGTTGTCATTGTAAGAGTCTTGTACAGTCATTCGTCGTGACTGAGGATACGACCTGGTGGTGCATAGGAAGTTTGTCCACGAGCTGAACCTGGCTGAATATTGAACGGACACCAATTGAAAATAAGCGGGAGATTACCATAGGACCGACCTCTCCTATAGTCAATCAATCAGGTAGCGCGCAGAGGTTGACTGAAAATTAACATCATGTTATAGAATTTTTTTGGGTTTTCATGCTTGACATTCACTGCAAGGCGGGTCGACAAAGTTTATGAACCGCACACCATGTACAATATTAGGAGTAAACGTTAAACCGTTGCGAGCGCTCATCTGTCAAGCGGGAAAAATCCGTGACGTCAGATTTGTACCATCTTTCGCCTTTCAAGAGTAATCTCCTAATGCCATCTCATTATATATCTTGTCAGACAGCACATAAGCCGCAAGGAAATTACCGAGTGCCATTTTGGACCTAGAAAGTCGCTATCAACGGAGGCAATTTTTTTGCGTACTATGTCATGTTGTCCCGTCAGAAACCTCCGACGACAGGGGGAACACGAGTTCTAGACCGAGTCGAAAAATTGCACAAAAATGAGCCTGTAAAAAAAGCATGTGTGGATTCTGTCATACAGCCTGAGCCACTTCAAATCGAGGTGATATGTCAGAGCCCATATCTCCTTCGTTAGAGTCACCATGCCCACGCTTGAAGTAGGTACACTCCTGCGTTCGAAGAATGCAAACATTTAGTAAAAGAGGATGTCATGCCAGTCGTCGTCATGCAGCGGTTCTTGCGAAAACTGTCGAAAAGTGAAAGACAAAGAAAGCTGGGAATCTCCTCAAGGGAAAGGGAATTACAAACCACCTAGAATTCGAAGTCCACCTGTACGTGACGCGGATACCATTACCATGAAACGTCATGCATTTATGCTCAATCATCTTTATACTTCCTGCTCCCCTTATACATCCCTTCCCTTTCCTTTATACATCCCTTCGCATTACATATTCCCCCTCCTAGTAGACAATGTAGGGATATTCCTATAGGGCTCGGACGTTGGATTTATAGGACTTGCGGTCATTTAAGTAGAAACCTTCACCGGTCTGCCGACTGACAGAGTATTATCGCATCACGGGTTTCACTGTTCGGGGAGACCGAGTGAGATGTATCTGCGCGAGTAGCATATAACTGCCTTTCCTTCCTGGGTTCCAGTGGGTTGTGGCTCTGGATGTATACAGTACTCATTATAATATATTAACTTGTCATAGACATTTTTCGCTCCCAGCCTGACGATAATTGTATCAACAGACTTTGGGATTCGTAATAAGAACAAACAGATATTAAAGCTCCTCGCTGAGTGCTCAACGCTCATCAGATTTGGTTATACCAACAGTCGAGGCTTTTCTGTAGCCCCCAATAGATAGATAACTGTAGAAACAACGCCTTGGAACTTCACAGCGAAGCAGGGTTGTGGAAGCTCAAGTCAATCCACGCCGATAGGTCCTCCATATGCGAATCTTTATCCATTCTCGCACTTGAGGTCGAGTCTATGGTATTGTTAGATTCAGATTCTTGAATTGACCTGGGTGGTGCCGCGGTGTGGACCGCATCATCCATGTAAATGGCCAGTGGGGCGGTTGAGTAATCTCCCACATTGAACTGGCTCCAGAAAGGTGCGTAGGTCATGTGTCCCTCCGGCGGACCAACAAAACTGCCATAGGAAGATCCACTTAGGAATGGTACTGCCGAAGATCCTGCAGCTTGGAGGTCTTCTAGTTGTTCAAGGGAATTGGACGACCCGACCGGTTGTAAACCTGAGCCCAAACCAGCGATATCCGAAATGTGATGGTGATGGTGAGGAGGACTGTGGAAATTGGCCCAATCGTACGGAGGCAAAATTGCATCGAATTTCGAGAAAACGTCGGAGCTGGCTCCGGGATCAGGAATAGTATTGCCAGGAGAAATGTTGACGAAACCAGATGGATTACTAAACCCAAAAGACGTAGATTTGGATGGGATGATAATTGGAATAGAGGAAGACTTCGCAAGAGACACCGATGGAGACTGTGAGAATGCTTTTCCTGAAGGTGGAGATCGCGTGAAAGTACGAGACGTAGAATCTTCTGTGACAGAAATACTGCTAGACGCCTTGGGGATCTTCAGAATTGGGCAGCGACTCTTTCTGGTTGTAGTACGTCCGCGAATTTGACCTAGCAAACGAGAAGATGTCGATGGGTCGCATAATGTTGATCCCTCTCCTTTCTCATCACCTACAGATGCTTGGAAATTTGCCTGATCGCGAGAATGGATTTTCTTAGATTCTAGGAGAGGGTTCAGATGGTCTTCCATGAGTCGCACCAGGATTTCAGACATTTTGGTAGCGCCTGGCCAACTGCGTCCCATTTCTTGCAAATGTTGTAGGAGACCTTTGTGTTGGTCCAACGCGTGCTGAAGATCATTCTGGACACTATGGCCACCCGAGCAAGCTTGCATGGCAGAGAGAAGGTACACAGTACCAGCCGAAAATGCAATTTGCATTAAGGTAATAGGACAATAGCGCAACCCGTACAACTTCTGCCATGTTGCAAACAGACCCACGATGTTTTCCGCAGCAACCTGGCATATCTACGTGTAAGGGTCAGAATTTGTCCCAAAAAGCATAAATGATGTCGTACGCGGATATGGTTGATATCTCGCCCAGTATTAGGTATTGACCGTGCCTTCTGGTGAAAGAAAGGTCGGTGAAGGAGGATGAGGAGCCAATGGTAGGACAAGTGGAGGGAAAGTTTGTGGGGTGTAGCTGTTGAACGTGATTCCGGAGTGATGTCCAACTGACTTGCAAGTGAATTACGCCATTTTTTGAATCTCGTGCTATTGATTCAATAAAGAGGAAGACTAAGATAAGTCTACTACATAACTTTGAGAAGGATTACGCACTCCACGTCATGGATTTGGTCTTGAATGAGACGAGGACGAGCTTTGGTTTTATTTAAGTGGTCCCTGCAAAATACATTCATCAAACCCCCTCAAGGAGGGAAAAGAGGAAAGGTCTTACATGACATCCATGATGCAACGTGAAATGGTAAATAATTCACAGGTTGCCTCGAATGTCTTCGTCAGGTAATTCGGTTGGGCAGGAAGGTTCGATGGACCGTGTACCCATGCCATCTGGTCCAACTCAACGTCTACGTATGGCATGGGGAAGTTCGCATCTGGCAATGGGATTCCGAATGGACGCCCGACATACAAAGACCAACAAACGTCCTTAGGGAAAGCAATTTAAGTGGATATCTTGAATAGAAAAGTTCAGTCATACACTGGCAAATGTAGTCCAGTTCGCCCAGTTGCGGTCGATTCTATCCGGCTCTCCAATTTTCCCCAATTTTACCCAGTCGGAGCAGTCGATATTCAATCCCACTGCGCAGCCATGTCAACGAAAAACGAAGAGAAGGGTCATTGCATTCAAACTCACGTGCCTGTGCTACCCGAGTGCTGAGCCCTAATCAAAATTTAAATGCATATCGGAACAGACAAATACCCTGATATTCGAATTCACCTACCAAAATAAATGAATCCTAAACCTTGTTCTCCCTGTGACCCATAGAAACTACCAAGAAGAGACAGTGCTTGGACAACGCTGATATCTGGTTGTTGGCATTCAACCTCCAAGTAACTCTTTGCCTTATCAATGAAGTACAGCCTCGTTTTCAGATCACGGAACTTTGGATCGTCGAGGAACGCCAATGATAACCCGACAAGGGCATTATGTAGCATTGGACTATAATGAGCCGTCTTAGGCCGTTCTTGCGATGGCGGGGTAAGCAACACATGGCACATATCCCTCAAAAAGAGGGGTGGTACGATGCGCATGCAGAATGAGGTACAAAACTTGAAAAGAAGGTCAAGAGCCCTGGATTTCGACGTCAGCATCAGACCCACGACAAGCAGAAGTAGACTTGCTTATCGTGCGATCTTCTATCCAGTGGGACCTCTGAAGGAAGGAAGCGGGACCATTCGAAGTGAGGATTGAAATGTTTTTCGGAACCATCATCGACCACGAGAACGTAAATTGCTAGAGGGTCCTTGATGATGGCGGGAAATCTGGATGGCTGAGGAGAGAATTTGTTGAAAAGGAAAGGAGCGGTGATACCATAGTGGTGGATAGTACCCCCTTCCCCGATCTATAGGAAGAGGCGACTAGAATTTAAATGTCATTTCACAAAAAGAAGAGTTCTGATACGCACCATCAATCTCTGTGTGGGTAGTCGGATTTCCTTCGTAGGATCGTCCGATTCGTCACTCTCTTCTTCTGCAATTTCTTGGTCCATCAAAGCGAATTCCAAGTCCATATTCTCAAGACGAATGGAGGAGCCAACAAGGTCGACGGGATCCATTGGTCGAGAAGCCCGGAAATTGTTGCGAGAATGGAGGTTCTGCGGACACTGGTCCAACTGTGTTTCCAGGTGAATTGCATATCTGTAATACTCGACTAAGAGTTTTCTGAGATTCGCAGCAAGCTTGCGATTGCTCTCGAGGAGTTGTGCACCTTTGCGCAGACGTGAGTCAGCCCCGACCCATGTGCACTGACAGAAGTTAGTGATCACGCCGCACTTAGGAACAAATAACAACAAACCTCTCGTCCAGCAGAATCACATTTCTTGCAGATGGGTCGACTTCCATCACACTTGCCCTTCCTGTCAGAATAATCGATTATCAGAGATTCTCAATGAGCCACATAACGACAACTCACCGTCTGTGGCATTCATCACAAGCCTTTGAGTAGCTTCCCCCGGGCCGCCTAGCATTGGATACTGACCGTGCCCTCTGGTGAAAGAAAGGTCAATGAGAAGCCAATGAGGACAAGTGTAGGGAAAGTTTGTGAGGTGTAGCAGTCAAACGTGATTTGAACAGTATTTCGACGATCTCTGCGAACTGCGCCCAATTTTGAGCATAACTAGCTTTTGCTGGTCTAATGAGTGACGAAGTTTCTTCTGAGCAACGCGGATCCCGCAGCAGGCTTGCATAGCACTGAGGATGTACAGCGTACCAGCAGCAAAAGCTATTTGGATCAATGTGATAAGGCAATACCGTAGCCCATACATGTTGTTTTCTGCAGCACGTTGGCAGAGAATGAACAGGCTCTCTGACAAAAAAAATGGTCTATGGAGAAGGATGACAAGATAGGTGGATGGAAAGCTTGTGTGGTGTGCATGACTTTGAACTGATGGTCCAGTTCGCTTGTGAGTGAGGCATGCCATTTATGCTAGACGGTCATGAATTCGAAATTTGTAGCATTATAATGAAAACGTACTTCAAGTCGTGGATTTGGTCATGGATGAGACGGTCGTTTTATTAAGACAGTCTCTGCCACATATTCAGCTCTCCTCATGGTGATAAAGACACAAAGCGGTCTTACATAACGTCCATAAATTATAATGCAACGCGCAATAATGGAAAGTGCATATGTTGTTTCAAATGTCTTTGTGAGGTAACAGGGTTGGGCAGGAATATGTGCTGGGGCCATGTGGTCCAGTCCAGTGTCAACGAAGGGCATCGGAAAATCCGGGTCGGCCAATAAATCTGGGATTTGGAATGACCGCCGGTCACCGTACTGAACGACGGCAAGTTCCGTGAGTACATGTGACCGCGTTCAACGTCAATTTCATAATTTTATCTAAGTTCAACAGCGACGCGCCGCCTCACCACTCAGGCAGTTATTCTTTACGACTTATTTACGACCGTGACAACTTCTCGCTCTTTATTAGAATAATACGCCATAATCATCAATTTCCTTCCGTGCAACCATGACTCCACACAACCCTTGCATCTGCCCGAAGTGCAAAAACCTACTTGCAGTCAAACTGGCTCAAGGCGGCCGGTTTCCAGGGCATAAATACATCCACGTAAGTATCGACTAGGATTTTTGATGCAATTTCCTGACAAACTCGTACAGTGTGTGTAGATATCACTACACGTTCCCAAACCAAGAAGACCTGCCAGGAATATCTACTACTGCCGGAAGTGGGTCTTCGGCTGTGTTACCAGCCTCCAAATACACCACTACCACACATATTGTGCCGTGTGCGAATTTGCCATGCAAGAGACAAGGGCACCGGCAGTGTACGCGCAAGATGTGCAAAAGATGCTGCATCTCTCATTCCGGATGTATTCTTCGAGACCACGCCTTTAGCCGCCTTTCCACTCGGCAGCAGGAGAAGCTGACCGCCCATGTGCAGCTCCCACCACCCCATCCCAGCGAGCCCCCCTTCATCTTTTCCGCTTACCCGAGCGCAACAACTGAGGCTGCATTCAACGACCTTCTCATGAACGTTACTGCCAACAGCGCTACAACTCACTTCTTAGAACAAGAGCATCAGAGGAGACAAAACGAACTCCAAAAAGCAGAGGAAGAGGTGGCTGAAGAGGAACTCGAAGAGCAGGAGTTCCAGATAGCTCTCGCCACATCACTTTGCGTCCCCTACATGGTGCCAGATGAGCTTCAGGCCTCATCTCCCCACGTCCCCTACACGGTGCCAGATGAGCTTCAGGCCTCATCTCCCCACGTCCCCTACACGGTGCCAGATGAGCTTCAGGCCTCATCCCCCCACGTCTTCACTATTGCTCCCAATTCAGCCCCTTCTAAAGCCATGCGCACAGTTCCGTATCAACCTCCGATCATCACGCAACACATGAACGAAGATTGGATGAGGCCCACAGTCGACCATACCAAAAAGGCCAGGCAGCCGTGGTGATCTTAATAATCATTTCTTGCTCGTCTTTTGGGAACAGGTATATTAAAACCTTTATTTTTATTCGTGTTGCTGATTACGAATATTTAGGATGGCAAAGCACCTGCCATCCGTGCTATCCATGACTGTCGCCAGTGGCCGAAATGGATCTTGCAGGATGCACTTGATATCCAGGCGGAGCTTGGCATCAAGGCCGAAATTCTGCAGTACTACGATGTGCAGCATAGGCAGTGGGTTATGTGCTCATTGAGCTTTCCGCACCATGTAACACGGAATGGTCGCCTTCTCCTTCGTCGTCTTGGAGTCACCTGCTCTGATCTTCTTGACTACGTTGAGCAGTCGAAAGTGAAACCAATGCATTTCCGTGACAATATGGCTGGTGAACGCGCTGCTGTTCGTGCGCAACTGAAGCAAAAGAAAGTCATTCCAAGCAGTCCTATCGAATTATTTGATGATGCCGAAGACGAGCACCTTAGCCGAAAGCACAGGATGGATGAGGATGATGCACGCCCTGCTCAGCGACTCCGCCTATCCTCCCCATGTACTCCTAGTCCTACCTCTTGCATGACCACTCCAGAAACCCCACGTTCACATTCTCCATCCTCCCTCACTGCGACACCTTCATCCTTCTTTATAAGATCACCATCTATTGTCATCTCCTCGCCCCATCCTCAATTCGATTATGATGTTTTCGTCCCTGAATCCACCAAACCATGGCCGGATGGTATGTACACGATGGATATGGCTGCCATCTTCTTGGCTGTTGATGATAAACCTCTCAAAAAAAGGTTTGCCCGCCTTGAAGACCGCATCAAATTTGTCCTAAAGAAGGACATCCATCGTAACACCTGGAACGACCAATGCCGGCACTGGAATACCGCAACAGAGGAGGAACGCAACATATACAAGAATTTCGGCCGTACTCCTCAGGGCCTCTGGTCAAAATTCCCAAAGACTTCACGCACTCATTAGTCCACTCATTAGACCTCGCAACTGTAGAATCATTTGTATTTCTGGCATTGTTTTGTATCATGTAGGCAACTGTAGAGTAAATTATTTGTATTTCTGGCATTGTTTTGTACCGTGTAGGTTTGATTTATAGCAATACTCTGTATTTGATAGCTACAAAGATCTGTATATTTTATACAATAAAACATGGATTTCGTGCCTCTCTGTCCAACTTCTTCAGCTGTTCAACATTCCGTAACCTGATCATTTCATCTAGAAAAAAGTCATACTTCACAGGTAACATCTCTCTGCAGATTGACAGATAGCCTCCTAGCCATGCATTAATTTGCTCAGCAACCGATGTGTTAAAGTACCATTTCCCTGACTCATCGAGTAGCTCGGGAAACTGAATCGGGTTACAGTACTTTTGGCAGTACTCATGCGTTGTCTTGTGTTTATTCCGGAAGTGCCAAACATCGACGCACATACCAATGCCAGAAAACCAAGGATTTGACTCAGCCTGCTGACGAGCGAGGCAGTTACTGTCATAGAAAATATGTTCTGGTTTTTGAGCTCCAGGAACAGAGAAAGCATTTTCCACCATTTTCTATCAGAGACTTTTAAATTATTAATCTACTATAGCACACAAGTATACACATACCAAAAAATTAGAAACTGCTTCTGTTCCGAACATAGTTGCACAAGCGTAGATAATGCCACAGGGACGAACAAGCGTCTGCTCTGTAAGGGGCCCAAAGGCCAGGCTAACAGTCTCAACAGTGTATAACCCCAGAGTTGATGTTAATGATCAAGGTGGA
>QDKV01004911.1_pt1 | contig 18655 bp, 22 predicted proteins | sample 1861101 | NCBI WGS metagenome assembly QDKV01 (sample SAMN04275158, study PRJNA302643) | Fungus metagenome, whole genome shotgun sequencing project. | isolation source: fruitbody | host: Mallocybe terrigena | place: Sweden | collected 2013 | reverse complement strand
TCAACATTTTTAATTTTTAATTACCAATTAAAAACAAATATAAATGGCCTATAGATATTGGTAACCCCGAAGTGTTAATAAGGGGGATGGCATCAAATCGACGGGTGTTTGAACGAGCAATATGTGTTTCCACTTTAAATACCAAATATTTTCCCCAAAAAAATGGGACTGGTGGCATTTTTTAAAATATATAAAAACAGAACTTGTTTGTGTGACCTCGAAGAACGTGAAATTGTGGACCAAAGATGCCGCCATTCACACAAAAGGGGAAAATACTAAAATGAAGAGAGTCTCGAACCTGATGGCCCTGAGCGCCTAGAGTCTAGACCATCACCATCACATCCCAAAAATAGCGTGTCCATTCAAAAAATGGTCAACCGATCGATCTCCTCGTCCCTTCACCGATCGCTGACCGCGGAGGTCTGCGTAGAACAACATGACTATATAAATTGTAGAACGTTCGTTCAGGCGTATGTAATGTAACAATGGTTCCAAGAAGGCCTGTCATTGCTTGAGAAAAAAATCTATGGTATGATATGGTTTGAATAGATTGACAAATGTGAGCTTGTACAAAAAAAGACATTGAGAAAGATACGTCAAAGCGTCACCGATCTCAAAATTTTTAATTTGAGATTAGGTTTGAATGAAATTTGGTTGTCCTAAAAAGACAAAAAAATAATAAAAATCTTTTGAGAAACAAAAGAGGTATGTGTACAACGGCCGATCACCAGCGGAGGAGTTGCGTTTTTATGCTATCGTACACCCATTCGCGAACCACCTAAAAAAAAACAAATTGGTTTTTTTAATCAGCAGATAAAAAGAGAGAACTTGCCAATTATTATTCAACTCCTGAATCCAATGAACAACCAGCACAAGTCTCATCTTCGCACTCCTGATAGGTAACAACTTGGCCTTTTCCTGCTCTTCAAGCGGAAGCACAAGCGCGACCCAAAAGGAGAACAGGGCAGGGTCGGTAGGCATCTTGCCGTAGGTGGAGGAAAGACGCTGGACGACCCAGGGTGCGGCGCCGCGTTGGAGCCGGTCGAGAAAGGTTTTGCAGGTGTTCATTAGGTCTTCGTTGGTTAGTTGATGGGGGCGGCGGGATGGGGGAGGCACGGCGGTGGACGGGCCTTCTTCTTCCTCAGATGGTGCAGGAGTTGTTGAAGAAGGCCGAGTGAGTGAACACGCTATTCGCCGGAAGAGTGTCCTGTCCTGTTGCTGTCCTGCACGACATGGTGAGGGTTCGGAATCCGAAATCTGGACGGTCGATTCGTCGACAAAGAGGGATTCTGTGACATCATCTGGGAAATCATCAATCCTGCAAGAATTCATATTAGATTTCTAAAAGAGTGATGAAATATACATGCCTTTCTATACGGCCAACCATATACCCATCGAGGGAGCCTTTTTCGAGAATTCTAAAGCGGGAGGAACCCCAGGTCTGTACGACGCTTCGACCGTCTGGGAGCATTTGAACGCTCCTGATTTCAAGCATAGTGCCATAGTCGGATTGGGGTGAGCCTGGTTTTGGGGACATGATCATGCCGAATCTGGGGTTGGGAGATTCGAGACAGCGGCGGAGCATGAGGCGGTATCTTAAAGAATTAGGGTCATTATTAATATTCTTTTGGAATAAAAGGGGGGCCACACTTGCCTTGGCTCGAAGAAGTGAAGAATGGTGGGTACGCCTGGGAAGCTGAGTTGACAGACAAAGATGGGAGTGTTGAGGCGTGCATGACGCTCCTCTTCTTCGATAGCTGCGCCTCGTTCTTGATAGAGCTCAGGGTATGCAATAAGAACTGAAATCGTTATATGGGTAGATGACGACAAAGCGTGGCAGGAACTCACTTATGGATAAGATGGCTTTGTTGACTTGGAGGAATGAAATGGGGAGAGCTTTCCGACAGATGGGACAGGTAGGGCTGTGGTCTAGAGAACGTTGAAGGCATTTTGCGCAGTAGGTCTGAACGTTGGAGTGAAGTGAGATGTGGTGGGTAAGGTAAAAGAAAAACATACGTGCTGACAGGGAGTTGTTACAGGTTGATAAAGGAGGAGGTAGCAGACGTGGCAAGTGAGTTCATCGAGGAGTTTCTTGTCAAAGTCTGAGAGGATGGCATCGTGTGCGACGGCCCGGAGATGAGAAAGGAGATCAGGTTCGTCATCGGGAAGAGGATGAGAAGGTTTATGACGCTTCCTTGGACGATGATCTTCGTCCGGAGGGCGTAAGCGCTGGGCGACGAGAGAGACGATATTTGAGAGAGAGACATCGGTACTAATAGGCTGGTGGGAGTACAAGGGTTGGGTAGAGGGGGGAGCCGGGATGTATAGCACACGAGAATTGGGAGGAATAGCAGGAGGAGGAAGAGCAGTCTGGGTGTGGAGACAGTCGGGCAAGGGACAAGACGGAGAAGGACTAGAGAGATGACGAGCACAGAGAGAGTGACCACAGAGGAGAGTAGCCGGGTTGCGGATGATAAGGTGGCAGAGAGGACATTGGATAGCGAGAGAGAGAGAATTCGGATTGGGCATTTAGAGCCCCGAAAGTGAGGGGGACATCGGGTAATTTGTAGGATTTTAGAATGAGATCCAGATCTGGCACGTGGACTCGATCGTACTCTCTTTTCTGCACACCAAATGTCCGAACGACTGCTGCTCCCGCAAGACTCGGTTTGTCCGTCCGGATTCAGCCAAGAGGCTCAAGATGTGCATCTGTCCGAGTACCAGCTCTATGCCGTCGAGAAATGGATCGTCGATCGCGACAGACTCTCTTCTCTCCTCATCGTCTACACTGGCGATCCGATCCACTCCATTCGACTCACCCCATTCCGAGCCGACAACGCGTCTCTCCCTGCTTCTCTCCGTGCTGACGGTGCTAAACCAAAGCACACTCCCCATGGTTGGCTCATGGTCACCTCTCTCGCTCACTTCCGCTCTGACTACACCATCGTCCTCATCCCCCACGGCCACTTTCTCCCTCACAGAGACCCTCTCTATGCCAACATCAACCTTCTCCGTATCGGGTCCAGTGGCCGTTCTGCTCTCACCCTCGAGCATCCCAGTGACACTACCAAGGAGCGTTTCATCTCCACCTACCATCTTCCAGACTCATCCAAGGACCCTTCCTCTTTCGTGTCCACCGTTCTTCATCTCGTCAGACTCATCCAGGCTGGTCTTGCCATCTTTGGCATGTTCTCCCATTCCATAGACGGTCTTCTTTGTAATGACACCCTCGACGGCATACGTCAATGGTTGCTTGCCATTGGTGGTCCTCTTTTCCATCTTCAGCCTACTGAACGTGTACTCGACCCTGCCTTTGTTACTGCCCTCCTTAGTCTTGTTCTCTCTACCCGAAACAAACTCGCCTATCTCGGCTACTCTAATGTATTTTTTATTTATTTTTTTAAAAAAAAATTCAATTCACTCAAAGAAATCCCTAGATCCTCCCACAAGATCCCTTTCTCTATCCTCATGTCTTTTCGCACGCTCTAGCCTCTTACTCCTCCTCTGCCATCCTCACCCCCGATCTCTTGGATCACATATCCGCCGCCTATGAATCAAAACAAAAATCCGATGGAAAGCGCGTCAGCAGAGTCATCAGAAACAAACTCGTCCCTCCTGCCGACAGCGATGGTCCAGACGACCGGGATATTGACCCTTTATCTCACCCCTCTTCCGTCTCTCTCACCCCTGGATCAGGCGCTGCTTCTAGTCACGGCATCGGTTCCAGAGGAGGTCAGATCCTCACCGGCCTCGCTACAGGCATTGCGACCCCTTCAGTGTCTCCAGATGCCAGTGCCCTCCTTGCTCCGCTCCTGGACTTGAATTTCTTTGTCAAATTCATCACTGCAGGAGAAGATGCAAATGTCCTTGCCGGAGGTGCTGTGTCTCGGAAAGAGACTAGGACCCGAAAGGGGCGGAGTTCAAGTGTGAAGAGAAGTCTCGATACCGAGTACGTTGAAGTCGTAGGAAACGATGGTACCGCTCCCATCTCGGGTGTAGGAGCGAGCGTCAAAGCTCTCTGGACAGGACGCGTGCTAGATCTGCAGCGCATGCGTGACCGGGAAATTTCTGGCACAGGTGGTTACCTCGCCCCCAAAGCTGGTAAGCGGAGCAAACCCAAGCGTGGTACCGTCCCCGTCCCCGTCCCTGGTTTCTTGCCTACCTCAACTGTTGTTGATGCCCTGCGGGGTGGCGTGGCGAGTGACGGTGATGAATCCTGGGGTGCACGGTTCGATGGTGGCGGTGTGAAGGGCGCGCAGAGGTATGACGGCCGCTCGACGGAAGAAGAGAGTGATGTCTTTCAGAGTCATAGTTATGGTAGTGGTGGTGGACGGGCGCATGCGCATGGGGGCTTTAGATGGGGTGGCAAGTTGGGATCTTGGGCGGGGTAAGTCTCTCTCTTTCCTACTGTATATGTCAACCTTATTATCATAGGTTGAAAAAGCGAAAACACCAAAGCGTTGATTTGAGCGCGACGTCTTCAGTGAATTCTTCTCTGCGAGGTTCATTTGGCCCCTTCTCGGGTCCAAAAGGAAAAGCAAAGGCAAAAGCAAAGGAGAGGGACGCTACACCACCCGTGGTTATTCCACCTGCAGTCCCTCCTAAACCAGGCGGCTCTCCCAACGCCAACCTCGGTCTCAATAAGGGAAACGGAAGCAACTACCACCACCACCCAAATCGGATGAAACGACCTTCTCGGAGGTCGACGGTAGACGTTGTGTTCGGAGGAACAGCAGGAGCAAGCGGCAGCTCAACCCCGGTCCATCGTCTTGGTACGAGAGCCCAGTCACCCACTTTGCCTCCTTTGAGGTTTTTGGGGTAGGTGCTTTCTTCGTCTCTATGGGATTGCTTATTTATGCACCGCCCTTTTTTCGTTGTAGAGAATTGGACGCGGATGTGGATGATGATGATCTTTTGAGCAGTGGTCAAGTTTCACCTCTCAGTGCGTTTTTTGTTATTATAAAAATTTGAATTCATAGAATTTTACGAGTAAAAATGATGAATGGGTTTTGTGCTATTAGGTGACTCACTTGCACGACCGAATTTATTCCATCTTGGCGGATCTCGACAACAGCCGGACTACCGCCACCATCGACAGCAGCAGCACCAACAGCAGTACTGGAACGCGTCAGGGAGTTCTTCTGTCCAGGCCACCTCCGTAAACTCTTCACAAACGCAGCCAGAGCAGACATCACAAGCGCCTATGAACGACAAAACGCACTCGCTTTCTCGGTCCACCCTCACCGTTGTCGAACAGCCTTATGCTGTTCTTGATGGCAAGAAACGGGCTTTGGTGGTCGCAGGACTCGGTCTGGGTCGGAGGCTTCGAGACCAAGGGGCTGGTGGGTTGGGACAGACGAGGATTGCGAGTTGGGCGGATCCGGTTAGTGCGAGGGAGAGAGGGTGGGGGGAGGAAGAAGTGGGTGAGAATGCGGATGAAGACGGGGATGAGGGTGAGAGTGAGTGGAGGAGAGTGGCTGAGGCTGAAGGTGTAGGCGAGGAGAGTAGAGCAGCGAGTCCTTCCCCTCCCGTTGGTTTAAGTGGACAGGACCAAGGACGAGGACGGGGTAGGATCTGGACGAAGAAAAGAACGGGAGAGGATGTCGAGGAAGAGAGTGATATTAGCGAGTTGAGGGATCAGCTTGCTGCTGTAGCCAGTGCTGGTGCTGGTGGTGAGAATACGAGAGGCGCATCGGCGTTGAGCCCAGAATGGAGACGAAAGGCCAAGCCTAGGTTTCATAGCTTGCTTAGTGTGGTTGATGGAGAGGGTCAGTTAATTGAGGAGGAGATGGGGGAAGAAAGTGAGGCAGAGGAGTGGGATGACGAAGAACTGGAAGAGGAGGAAGAGGAAGAAGATATCGACGAGGAAGAAGAGGAGAGGAGGAGGAGGAGGAGGGCTGCGCTGTTTGATTCAAAGAGGTGAGAACCCTTTTTTTTGTTGAATGTAAGCGGGGAAGATGTGATTTGTACCACGACAGACGGAGAAGTTTTCATGATTTGGATATGTTTAGAAATTTGGAGGTGTTATCACCTACGAGGATGAAGATTGACGTTGATCTTTGTGGACAATGTTTGATCATGTGGAGGAGAGAACGACATTTGAGGAACGTGGTAGCTTGTGTGAACGTAAGTCTAGGAAACTTGTTTTTGAATTTATCGGTAAATCTTTTTCTTTACCAGCTCCTCTCCAAATCCCTCTCACACACCAACACCGCCCTGCGTTCACATGCCGAATCCCACCAAGACGCCTTTGAAGACTTGGCCGAACGATCCAAAGTCCTTCTCGAGATGGACGAAGAGTCCCATCGAGCGGAGCGGTTCTCTCAGGCCACCAACGCGCTCCGGTATGAATCTGAGCAGTTTAATGTGCCGGATTTGTGGAGGGCGGCGGGTGCTTCGCGGAGGAGGGTGTGGGTGCTTAGAGAGAAGGTGTTTGGGTTGGGTTCTGGAGGGGGAAGGAAGGTGGTGGGTGCTCAAGATGCTACACAGGTTCCGTTCGATCGCTCGCTCTGGACGCTGGATGGACGGAAGGAGGTGGTAGATTATTTGGGTCGAACGGAAAGCGAGGCGGCGGAGGAGAGGTGGATTGATCCGGAGGGCTTGCTGTTGGGTGACTCGCTTCCTGAAGAAGAGGAGGTTGTGGTGCGAGAGGGAGAGGAGGGGGAAGAGGACGAAGCGGAAGGAGTTGAGCTTCCGGGGATTAAACCGATGTGGTTGTTGAGGTTTTTTACGAGTTGGAGGGCGAGGTGGAGTGCTGCTACGTCCCATCCGAATACGAGTGGGAGTGGGAGGGATCAGACAGTAGCAAAGGAGGACAAAGAGAATGACAAGACGGTTTTGGAGGTGGGACCGTCTGTTTTTCTGGATGTGAATTCTGCTTCTGGAGCTACTCCGGCTTTGGTTGCAAGTCCAGAAGAGATTTTGGAGAGTTTCCTCTGAAGGTCTTATCATTGCATTTTTTTTCTTGTCACTCGCAACTGCATCCACCCATTAGATCTTGTCAACCAAAAACAGAATACACCAAATGATCATCATGTACAATAAATACTGCTGCTAATGGATGTCTTAATAGTTAATCCATAAAATAGCTTGCATAGTGCTTTTTTTGTTTTTGGAATGGATCTATGCAATCCGATGAAAAGAGATATCGAAAGGGGGACTCTTTCTCTCAGTGAATCATTTACGTATGACCTTGCCCTGACTTTTGCGAAGCTGTCGCTTACGCTCCTTCTCCATCTCCTTCCTCTGCTCGGAAGCGCTCAGCTTGGAAATACGCTCCTCGACAGCCTTGCGTTTCGCAGCCGCCTTGGCATCCTGAGCCTCCTCCTTCTTCTCCTTCTCTGCTTCTTCTCTGAGAGTCTTATCGAATTCTTCTCTCGTCTTCTTGAGCTTGGATTTGGTTTCGGGACGGAGGTTAATTTTGTTGAGCGAGTCAATCAGGTGGAAGACGGCTGTGATGAGGGGGAGGGTGGCATCCGCGTTCGACGGATCGGGAAGGTTCAGGCTGAGAATGACGTGTTTTTCACGGTGTGAGGCTTGGATGGGGAGATTAGGACGTTCTCTTGGTTGGTCAGTGATCTAACCAGAAAGAATGGCTCGTTTAATTAATTTCAATTCAATACTTTTGAAAAAAATAAAAGCAATCATTTTCAAAATTAAAACACATACGGAGAGGGAGCGGAAGTAAGGCAATATATTGGGGTCTTGAAAGACAGCGGCGAGGTTGACGGTTCCAAGAGGCTTTAGGAGAATGTTCTCAGTGATATCGGCATATTCTAAACAGTAAATGGGGGTAGAAATTTAGTATACTTTTTAAAAAAGGAAGGGATCCACGAAAAATGCGGAGGAAGAACGTACCGGACATTACCGAAAGAATTGAAGGCAAGGCTGGATTCTCCGAAGTCTTTGTGAACGTCTGTTTGAGAGGGAAAGAAAAAATAGGGTTAGGCACAACATTCTTTTCAAGTAAGAACCGTTCACTAATGAAATCGTACCAAATCCCATCGTTTGCTCTTTATGGATACCAGTTCATTCTTGGCTACGATCGCGAATACAAAGTTATCAGGGAGTGCGCCGGTGGAAAGCTTGAAATCAAGTTGTAGATCATCCACCGGGGTATACTGGAGTTCAATGAACGTTCTGGCCGTTTGGAAAATGTATTGCAGGAAATCATGACGTGGCCGTAAAGTGAAGACGGTATGGAGAGACTCGACGGCGCGCCTGCCGGTAGAGAACACGAAGAAATCCGAGTAACCGTCCGTTACCAAACCTTTTGAACTGGGTTTGGAAAATTGTTGCTCGTAAATTGGAATATGCTTTGACAACCTGGAAAGTTTGTTTTCTTTTTGGTGAGCTTGTCGCGAAACGGCGTTCAGAAGTGACGTTACCATTTCTTTGTCTTGTCTTTGTTAACAGAGGATCCCCACCAGAAGAAGATCGAGTAGAAGAACAAGCCGAGAATGAAGCAACCCTCGGTTTTGAACACTGGTTTGAAGGGACAACGTCAGAGGGTTTTCAAGGCTCAAAAGAAATTATGCAACGAACATGCTGGCCTGAAAGCAAAAAAAGACCACCGGAGTTGCCATCCATCATATTTCTCTGGTATGCTAACCGGCAGAGGAGAGAGGTTGGTCAGAAAGTTGGGTAGCCAAAGGGTCGCCATCCACGAAGACCGCGTCAAACCACAAGTCCGGCCCGGAAGGCGGTTTACCGTAAGTCTGAGTTTGAAATCATATTCAACCTTACTTCCATCCTAATTGACATCGGCCGTTTCTGACTGAGACTAAACGTACTTATCGGTATCCGTGTTTCTTGGGATTCAATCCTTTCCGACAGATAGGAAATGACTCTAATTGTGTTTCATTCCACTGCCCCCTACTTTTGACACCAGATGGCAACAGTACATCACGAATTCGAACTGCCACATTCCCTGGGTGAAGTTGTTGTGATATTTTACTTCAACTTATCTTTACAACGTCTGACACCCCCTACGCCTTTCTCAGATACCACCCACCGACTTTGGGGCATTTGTAACACAGACACTGGCCCGTCACCACCGTCTTTCTTCGCCTTCTACCCCTTCAAAGATCGACCAAAATATTCTCAGACAATGCATCAACCTTTCTTCCTCCTTTCTTGTAATTGACGTGACCAGTAATCCTGACAGGGGTATCTCTACATGGCACACGGGCCTTAGCTGGCTTGTCGACCTCGTGATTGTTCTCCATAAGCGAAATGAGCTTGAAGTAGAGACTATCAGCGCTGCCTCGAGAGCTTGTTCGGAATGTTGGACTATCGCCGGCAACTGGAGAGGTTTCGATGATTGCAGGCAACGCGTGCGCGAGGTTGGTGGAAAGTTGAAAAAGATTCTTGATCCCAATGAACGCACTTATCAAGGTTGGTTTCCATCCTTAGAAAATGACCAGAAGCTTTGATAGCTGATGACAGACGGGCAGGTCAGCGTGTTTATACTCCCTAACACCACTGTCACTGCATCTTCTGCATATCTCTCTGATTACTTACAGTTCCGGAATATGTATGTATTATATTCTGTACAACAATGTTTCTCGTCTGCAAAACAAATTAAACCTATCTTACAACATTCTCCTTCGCTTATCTGCCAATTTACAGAGCTGATATGTTCGTCACTGGCCAAGAACTAACGAAAAGCGATCAACAAGCAAGTCCTTTCACACTTCCGCAATAATACCTACTAATCACCCTCAGGCCTGCGATATCCATACTTGCCAATAAAAGAGTCCAGTTTTTCTGGCCCTCGCGAACCATACACATAGGGCAGAGGGGTTGGCCTAGAACCGTCTTTACCATCAATCCAATGGAGGATGGGCGTAAAGATCTGTGTCAGAAAATTGCTTAATTAGCATGTTCTGCAACTATCGAAATAAAGTTTACCTTCCAAGCAACGTCGAGTTCATCGTGACGAACGAAATTTGAGTGGTCGCCTCGGAGACAGTCTAGAATGAGTGCCTCGTACGCCTCGGGAATGTTCACTTCTTCAAAGCGTTGCTTGAATGTCAAATCCAGCTCGGTAGGGATCGCACGTGTGTGCAGTCCAGGAGACTTCGCGTTAACCTTCAGATAGACAGCCTCGGAAGGTTGAATGCGGAAGACGAGCTCGTTACGATCGATATCCTTGAATATACCCTGTGTGACATCCTTGAATTGAACACGAATCTCGACTTTTGCTTCGTCAAGTGCTACAGAAAGGGGGTTACTTTGAATGCTATGAAAAAGTTAAAATGACTTGCCTTTGCCTGCCTTGAAGATAAAGGGAACGCCTTCCCATCTTGGATTGTTGATCCATAACGTGCATGCAGCAAAGGTAGGGCAAATCGAGTTCTGAGGCACTGTGCTGTCGTCGAGATAGCCCGGTTTGTCATTAGAGGAAGTGTATTGGCCCAAAAGCGTATCTTCCTTCGCTATGGGGGGAATAGAACGCAAGACCTTGACCTAAATAAAGGTAAGGGTCGAGATGATATGATATCAACGGTGACAAAGATTACCTTCTCATCACGAATGTCTTCGGCAGCAAATGACACTGGGCGCTCCATGGTGAGGATGCTCAAAACTTGCAGCAAATCTAATAGAAGCCCGATATGGGAATACCACATACAGAAATAGCGAAAAACATACGGTTTTGCATTACGTCACGAATGATACCGAATTCATCAAAGTAGCCCCCGCGCCCTTCAGTACCAAAGGGCTCTTTGAAGATGATTTGGACATTACTGATACAATTCTTGTCCCAAGCTGTGCTCAGTGCAATGTTAGCGAATCGAAGCACAAGCAGATTCTTGACCATCTCCTTTCCGAGATAATGATCGATACGGAATGTTTCTTCTTCTGTCCAGTATTGCTTGAGCGCATTGAGCAGCTCACGAGCGGATTCAAGATCCTTGCCAAAAGGTTTCTCGACAACGATGCGGTTGATACCCGCCTTGTAGTTGTAGCAATGTTCTTTGAGATTTTTCGCGACTGGGATGAACACAGTCGGTGGAAGTGCGAGATAGAAGATACGATTGCACTCCTTGGTTTGATATGATGATTCGATTCCCTCCAGATGTTTGTTGAGGTCATCAAAAGCATCTCCTTTTTCGTAGTCACCCGGTATGTATGTCAGAACTTTCTTGAATGCCTCTATCTGTTTCGCAATTTCCGGATCCCTATCAGCTCCCTTGATGTTGGATGTTGCACGTTTTTCGAATTCCGGCCTGTCCATTTTGGTTCTGGCATAGCCAACAATTTTGCAATCTTTTGGCAACAACCCTTGGGAATAGAGAGAGAAGAGAGCAGGGAAAGTCTGATCGATAGATAAGCATTGTCGCCAGAGATAATCACGGTTCAATTTACCTTTTTCCTTGCTAGATCACCAGATGCACCAAGAACTGAATAGTGGTGACGCGTTTCACTAGCATGTAAATGAGGAGTTCTGGGGGCTACGTGCCTACAACAATTGTATTGTCCTGAAGATCGTCGTGTTGAGTTTCCATAGAGGGGATGGTCCCAGACATCGCACGTTGACGAGGCATATTAGATGTACCAGTGGATCGTTCTGCTTGAGGTAAAGGTGATGGCGGCCGAGATATAATACAATGGTGTAGATTTTTCAGAAAGGGTAGCATATGGATCGGTAAAGGTATCAGACCTACCAGATATAAGGAAATTGCTGAGTGAGCCTACGCAAGAGTTGCCGACACGCCTGACATAATTAATCATATCTCGGGCCGCGACTCCCACCGTATCTTACCTTGCTATTCTTTTCCGGTGTGATGAGCCACGACAACTTGTCAGCCACCTCCGCTTCAATCCCGCCAGATCCAACAGAACTCCTTGAAAAGTTTCGGGAGCTCGTCTCGTCTGCATACCAGCAGCATGACGCTGCAGCGGTCCATATCCGTGCTATGGCACTCATTGGGCGCTTAAAATCTGTGCACCGGGCGTCCAACACGGCTACACGCTCGCGCAAAGAAGAAACCGCAGCTTCGAGGCAAGAGATGGACCAGTCCCATCTTAATCTTCAAAACTTGTTATACGAGAAGCGGCATCTTGAAAGAGAAATTGAGAAATGTCGACAATTTGCGTCTGTCCCTTTCATCGTGTATAAGTTGAAGATAGTAATCTGACTTGGCGATAGCTCAATATATCAAGACATACCACTTTATACCTTGGATGAATTCTTGCGACTAGCACCTCCAGAAGCTCACACATCAGAAGTTCTAGCTGATGAACATCAACTCATGTTAAACCGTTTAAGCTTCGAGTTGGCGGAACGCCAGCGGTAGGCCATTTCTTGTTTTCACTATGATTGCGTTCCGACTCTTTTCGTTCAGTCTGGACCAAAAGCGGAAGGATCTCATCCAAGAAAAAGAGGAACTTCTCAAAGACAGTAAGGTGAAATCGACCACTCTCGACAGTGTCAAGACCCAAATAGAACTGCTCGTGAAGGTGGGGTTATCTTTTTTCACTCATTTCACAGTCGATTTATGACAATTCCCGCAGGCAGCTTCCGAGATTCAGAAGAAAGTCGATGACATTGTTCAACCAATATCCTCTCAACTCACCAACGATAGCTGATGTGTCAAGATTATTTCATAATGTCATGTCCACCTATATTTCGTACAGATACATTTTAGTCTTAATCAAATGGTAGTCCCGAGAAAAACGAAGTGACGAAGCGTAATGCTTGATGTTATTACAATTCAAAGGGGTAAGTTGTATATGCGAAGAGGATATCAATGAGTCGGGAAAATGACCCAAATTGAAGAATAGAATACCGGTGAACTGGCAAAAAGTGATCTAGAAATTCACGCCTCATCACTCATGTCGACGTCGCTCATCTCATCATCTTTATCCCCGTCATCTTTGTCACTAGAGGATTCTACTGCCTCCTTTGTGGCGAACCGTTGGACGTACTCTGAAAAACAAAGTTTACCTCACATTTTAAAACATACGGCTCAGCCTCACCTTTCACCTTGACCTCGTACTCCTTCGGGTGTCGCATCATGAGAGAAGCAGCCTCACCATTGAGGGGATCGTTCGGATTTGGGTAGCGCAAAAGCTGAGGCAGGAATACCTCGAATATATTAACCATGTCTGCCAAGCCCCCCCCGGTTCGAAAAACATCCTTTACAGAGCCCAATCAAATGCACAACTCACCAAACATGGGTGACCAAGTCTGATTTATCACGTCTAGACAAACGGAACCACTTCTATGCAAAAATAATGAAAGCATGGCATTGGGGGGAAATGTGGCTCATACAGTTCGTCAATATTAGGATGAAAGATCTTGTTCATGAATCCTATGCTGGGTGATTTGAAAGGATATTGATCAGGTAGCTCGACATGGATTTTCCAAACGCCTCCCGCGAAGGGTGCTGTATAAGAAAAACCAGATTAGAATCTCCCTGATAAGTTCCTCAAAGTTGACAAACTCTCTGGAGGGCCGTAGAAACGGACATAAAATTCTTGCATGCTGTCGTTGATGAGGGTTACCTCATAATCTGACATTAAGCTGTAGAGATAAATGGCGACATCAGTAATGCGGGGCCACGGGCTGAAGGGAGTGCCGTACAGCTTCATGACGTCCGTCTCGATGCGCCGCTTGGTGTTAGCGTAGATATGACAAAACTAAAGTTAGTGAGGGTTGTGCGTCTGAGATGCGAGCAGGAGACATATCATGATCAATAGAGGGAGTACAGGAAAAAGACCTGATATAGACTACGTGGTTGTTGCTGGTGAGTAGAGGCCAAGTTTGAAGCGCTGATCGAAGAGGTAGAGTCGGAGATGACCGAATGAAATCTGGTGTTTGACCACAATCACCATCTCTCATAGAACTTGCTGCCTGTGAAATTCCCCCCTGAACCTGAAATCTGGAACACCGGCCAAGGCATATGATAGGATTCGAGTCATTAGGCCCCCTAGTTCTTATGCTATTGAAATTTTGATGCCTCGAGGCTGGTTTTGTTCCGAGAAAGCATGGTTGGAACTCAAGTCTTCCTCCTAGACTTTTCTTGACTCACGATCAAATACCTCTGTCTATTGCTCCTGTTATCTATCCATCAACGCAGCTCTATCTATGCATAAGGTTGTCCCACTACCAATAATAATACTCCTCATAAACGCAACGTACGCCATCTTGTAAGCATGGATCTCGAGAACTCGGGGTCGCGACTTCGGTGCCAGCACCAACGCTCGTCGTGCCCCTGAAGGATTTATAGCCGACGAGGAAAACTGTCGGGTCCAATAATTCATCGATCCAATGCAAAGGGAGGCAAATCTTTCCACTCACCAACCCAAAATAACGCAAGAATACCGATGACCGCCATCTCCTCTTGCGCCTGAGTCATCACCTGGCCTTCGTTCCGATGGTGCATCATGATCCTGCAAGAATAGAACATTCCGTGTTCAGAATCTTGTGTTTTTTTTCTTCTTCCCCGTTCCCCATTCATCACGGGAAAATAGAATTGGTCACTCACATGAGCAAGAGCGCCCCGATGGCTAAAACCGCAATGACAGTTTGGGTCAGCTGGAACGCATCTATGTGATAAGGGAGAAAAAATGAATGTTAATTTCCTGTTAAAACTTTCATAATTGCCTACGCAGTGATGATAAGAGTTTGGTGCCGAAATGAGCAACAGAAAGGATAACTGCAGCTGGGACGATGTCTATTAGAACCTTTGTACAACCCAATTTTTGGGTCAAAGGAAATTCACCTGTAGCAGCAGATCGAAGAGGGTTTTCGCTGAAGAGAGTCATTGGGAGATGTCAAGTTGAATTTTTCATAAAGATTTGGGGCCGTTAAATATACAAGCAACACGAGATAATCTATGAACGAGTTTCAAGATCGTGCGTTGGGAGCAAGGATGGGCATGCAATTTACATGAGGCAGAGAAGCATTTTCAAAGACGTAAATCAAACGAGTTTTTCGGGACATCAGCATGAAGGCACGCGGCACAACACACCTCGGGCTCGTGAGACATAAAGGATTCCAATTCTTGATATATCACGTCTAAGAGGTTAGACTTCAGATTAAGCTGACAAGGGTACTTGGGTGACAGTGGGAGGTTGGCCATTGACGCCTGGCTGGATGATAATCGAGTGACCAGGTTGCGTCATGGGCATTTGTGGGTAATAGGGATACATCCCACCAGGCGATTGAGGGTATGCCATTCCTTGACCATGGCCATGGGCATTGGTGTTATAGTATCCTGGCATTTCACCAAACCAGGGAAGTTCTACAAAGGCAGGTGAGCTTCCAGCCATCGACACCACGAATAAAGAAAGATTTGTACCTCGAATGGGTTCGCGCCAGATCTGCCAGCGTCCCCAGCGTTCCGCCAAGCTGACTAGTTGCACGAGGATGAAGAGTGCTATCACGAAGGCAGCAAAAAGCGCCCAAGACAATGCCTGAATGGTCTTCATTTCATAGCAATACGATTGGGCATTGGCTGATCCCAAATAATCGGCATTTGTCTATTTATACAAAAAACAAGACGAAAACTCACTTTCGCCACTCTTTGAAGGCATATTTTTTCCCTTCAACGTATCGCACTGCACGTATCCAATAATGTCACTGCAAGGAACATGTCAGAAATAAAAATCCTGGATCTAGGATCAGACGTACGAAGACCATGCCGCCGTGGCTAGGGAGAATATCATCAGGTTTTGAGCCACGTGAAATTTCATACTACACACTGAGCCATAGAATCCCCAGAATGGTCAACGAAATGGCCTCAGTTTGTGGTGTAGCCCATTGTAATCTAGCGCAAGTCAGGGTCGCCAATCAAAATAACTGCACTACTCACTGAATCAAAAACGCCAAAATCGTCAAGGATGGTATGATGAGCGCGAAGATCGTAAAATCGCCTTTGTCCCTGCTCAATTTCACGCAACAGCCACAGACATGAAGAGACTCACGATGGTAGTTGGGTAGAAATACTTCTGCAAAATTGGCCGCCAGACCCAAGATCACTCCTGACGCACATTTTCAGAGGCTTAAAGATATGAAAAAAATTTAGCTGAGGGAGTACCTGAGAGAACAAAGGTATAGACTGTAAAAAAATGCTTAGCCCAAAAGAACGTAGAGAACAATTCCAAGGCCTTACTGTAGAATGCCAACCGGTAATTTCCAAAGCGCACTGTCATAATCGCAGAACTGGTATACGTGGGTATCCGAAGAAAATCTGCGCGGAAACGTGTGCCAATGTACGAAAAAGACGATTTGTAGCCGCTCGGATGACGGAGCCAGATCATACAAACTCAATTTGGTTCCACAGTGGTCGGAATTAATCACGTGATGTAAACCGAACAATGAGGACCGCTTTTCTATTTTCTATCTGAGGCTCCCTTTTTAGGTACCCTTAGTCTTTTAGACGTAGATAGATTTTTATATTGTAATTGTAACAATGCAAAGGTGCAATTCTTACAAATTTCCGTATATTCGTTTAGATAAGCGTTCTTACATGAACCGTCGTAAAAGAGAAAGAAGAAGAAGAGTAGAGAATACAAAAAGTCCAAAAGTACAACTTCAACGTCTCGACGACTGGGCCCCACGCGTCCGGCTGTATGGGTTGAGCATGCCGCCATGTTCAATGTCTGGCATCGTCGTTCCTGTCCGCGGAGAGCTGCCGCCTGAACCGTGACGTACGTAGGTCGCAGGGGGCGCAGCACGCCTGGATGGCCTTTGGGGAGACGAATGATAACCACGATCTTCACTGCTGTGATTATTACTTCGCTGTTGTTGTCGCCTAGACGAACGTTCCCGTCGTACATCGGCCGATCGCTCTGGTTTCTCAGTAAAAACTGTATTTCCCCCTTGTGCCGAAGCGATAGGTAAGATGCTTGAGCTGCTTGACTTTCCTCGAGTAAGTTTCGCATTCTCGTAGTTATTGAACCAAGCGCAGGATGTGACGGGACCATGCCACATGTGCTCGTCGCCCTTCCTGTGTCGTCGGACAGCAAGGAAAAGTAATATCACACATGAAAAAATGACTGTTATATTTATGTCACACGATAGGTCAAAGAAGAGAAAGCGAAAATCCTCACCCAGTGCGGCATTCATCAATGCGAAGACGTTGAGAACCCTGTACATAGACTGATACTGATCGGTATGAACTAGATGACAACTTTGAGATAGGAAAAGGTAAGACCTGAACAAGTAAACCCACAGTTCGCAATTTCATCATCGAGAGGGACCTCCAAATCAGTGGAGGAGAAACATTCAACATCGGCTGATTGAGCCTCGGATATCGTTAAATAAACGCCAAGAACTAGAATCGAGAACCGTTAACTTGAAAGAAATTCTGCACATTTGAAGGGAGAACTCACTGAGCCAAAACATGCCAGCTAAACCCAAAGAAGACAGCTCGATTCTTGTCGAAATGGGATTCCTTTTACCGAGAAAGTAGCTGCTGCACAAACTGGTTGCAGAAGATTTAGCAAAGGTACCAGTGGAGCAGGTAGAGGGACTCACAGGATCATGAAGATAAATAGACTAGCTGCACAAACAAAAATTGCAAAAGGGACGAAACGAGCTAGAACATTGTGTCAGTCCGTTATGCGCAAAGGATCAAAAACGATACTCACTCAGGTCAGACGCTGCCAACACAGACTGGAAGTGCCCTGCCATCGAAACACATATCACCGTGAACAACAACACCGTACCTGCCAATGTTGTGGATGAGCCATGAACCGACGACAATGAAAATCGGAAGCATTACGCACCATAGATAGACGCTCGAATCGTGTTGAACAAGATCGGCATCCTGAGTCTTTTCTGAGGTGGGGATGGAGGGTTATTGCTTTGCTGGCGGGAAAGAGGTGGCTTCGCAGCATTGGGCGACATGATAAAGCGGCAAGGCGATTAAAACCACGAGGCAAACGTACGCCAGGCGTGCAGACACACGCGGCCAATGAGACTCGGACAAGATGGGAATGAAAAAAGTATTCAGAGTCGCGGTGACCAGCCCTGGGGTGAGATGAAGGTAAAACTCACGACCAGAAAGCCTTTGCCACAGTTCGACGAAAACTTGTCTGCCCGTCCATTTTCTGACCCAAACAGGGTTATCCACGGTTGGATAACACAGCCACAAAAGCACACCAGTCGTAAAAAGGCAATAGTCTCACGTTTTGTCCCATTGATCCTCAGCTTGGCCGACTACCCAAGACAATTCCGTCAATCGATTCCTTTGTTCATAATAGAAATAGTAAAGCTCTCTGGGTATCACAAGACAATGGCGACCTCGAGTCACGGCATCCTTCTCACACTTGCCGTTGAGGGAACAATCCGGCAGTAGAATGATCTATAACGGTAACACAGGAATGTTCAATACACTGTTCTCAGCATATTTCCATCTTGATCAAATGCATCCATATGGAAGTCCACGAAAAGCCCCGGTGACTTCTAACTAACTAAGTTCTTGAATACTGGTCTTCGCTATATTCGAATACTTCATAGAACCTTCTGACTGTGCAAAGATCTCTGGGCGACTCTCAGTATGCCGTCAGAACCCATTGTCCTAAGCGGTAACATAAGCGCCAAGATTGCAGAAGGTAAGAACTCACACTTCGGGGTTACCAATATCTATAGGCCATTTATATTTGTTTTTAATTGGTAATTAAAAATTAAAAATGTTGA
>QDKV01004912.1_pt1 | contig 18664 bp, 19 predicted proteins | sample 1861101 | NCBI WGS metagenome assembly QDKV01 (sample SAMN04275158, study PRJNA302643) | Fungus metagenome, whole genome shotgun sequencing project. | isolation source: fruitbody | host: Mallocybe terrigena | place: Sweden | collected 2013 | reverse complement strand
ATAAACAAAATTGATTTATTAAATTTCATCTCCTTGGGATGGATTTTCAGGTGCACCAAAATAGGTTCACCCCAGCAGTGATTCCGTTATGCAAACGACTGTAGTCCATATGGGTCAAGGTGGCTCTGGACTTTGCTTGTGTAATTGAAGTTCAAGGCCAAGGACAAACCTCTGCCCAAAGAATAGGGTTCAAAAGTCGACAATGTTGCAGTGCGGCATTTTGCACGCCAGAGAGGCGTTGATCTAGTTCCAGGAAGCCGTAAAGGTGGCCGGATACTGGATAGAGAAAGCGGACGTTGAGGCGTATCTCAGCCCCAGTTTCCTGCTTGTTGAGGAATATTAGGCCCTCCAGCAGGTTTGCTCATGATGATACTGTCCACACTAAGTACTATCCCTCCACCTCAAGCGGTATAATTGGAGAATAACACGGCAACCATACGGTATGTGCTTGGACATTTTGAGGAGGCTCAAAGCAAGTTTTGCGAACTCATGGATCAGTGTCCATTACGTCAACAAACTCTCGATCGCCTTGACGAGTTCCACTGGAAAAAAACAATCAATGCTGGGAAATTTCCTCACAGCAGAATAGCTCAGAGCGTCAACAATGTGCGGCACCACGCCTTCCCTGAGTTCGTCGGGATTGTGGGCGGGGAGGCGCGATTCGGGTACATCTCACTCCCCCGGAGAGAAGTAACGGACGCATGGTGCGTGTCCTAATTTGTCTTTTTCGAATAGGGAGAGTGATATACAGGCTTCAAGGTTCTGGGTTGCGCAACGAGAATGAGATTTTCACAAAAACGACCATCGGGCTGACTCGTATTATTATTCGAGGTATCTCTTGATTTCCGCCCATCGGCGTCATGTTGTTAAGCAACGAAGGGCCCTTTGTCGCAGTCGTCATCGTCGTTTGGGGTTCGGTTAAGGGACTGGCGGCGACGTCGACGAGGTGGGAGGAGGGTTTGAAGCGGTGGCGTCGATCCCAACATCATGATCTGAGTGTCGTCCGAATCGACTGGTTTTTTCGCCTCCAGAACCACCAGAGTAGTTGGACGTAGCCAAAACAAGGACCATGCTACGACACTTCTCAATTTTCGGACAGAAATGGATTTGACTCAAACGGAAATGGTTTTATTTGAGGATAATATAACTGAATGGTTTGTTCGAGTTACTATTGTCGTGTGCAGCGGTAAAAGAGTTCAACCACAATTGAAATAATTCCCAGAAATTACCGCAGGGCATCCAGAAGTATCTGCCGTTGGTTAATTTGGATCAGACGCCACTCGAAATTTCTTTGGTATGATTACTCACCCCCGTCTAGGGGACAATCGTCGAAATTGTCGCAGCACTTGATACATGCACGGTTATCTGCCGGTTCGACAAGCTCAACGTAATGGTTATATCTGAAATGGGAATGAGTGCATGATGAACGGGTTTCTATTTAGCACACAAGATTTATAGACTAACCCTGTGCACTTGGAATACTGAGGGTTTCCTTGACCTCCATCTCCTCCACTAGAATCGTATTGACCCCCTGAATCATCTGGGTTCAGACGATCGAGCGTCTCCGGGCGTATGCACCCCGTAACTGCAATGAAAAGAGTGTGATGAAACGGTGAAAGATGAAAACGTACGTTGGACAAAGCGCGCTCCTGATGGACTTGTGCCGCTGACGTAGTCCACGTTACTCCAGAAGCCAGAGGGAATTATTCCTTGTGACTGATCGGTGTGTGCTGCTTCAGAACAGTAGGCCTGCATGCCTCCAGGAATTTCACTGTCTCCAATGTTCGTATGTGCATTCCTGTCGTAACCGAATCAGTTTTTTATGCTGCAGCCGATGTTGAATCGATTGCTCACCGGGGCACAATCATACTTGGAAAGGTGGACCAATGGCATAAATCAATCCAATCGACAGTCATCGAAAGTTTTTGCTCACCAGTATGAGTCGGCGCTATTAATCACGACAGTGTTATCCGGAGCAGCTGCTTTCACCAGCAAAGACAGGCAAAGAAGTCCAAAGTACTTGAAAGGGGGAAACATCTTGAACAAGAGGGAATGTGATTTCGTTCAAGTTGTGTTCTTATTTTATGCCAAGTGCAAGGCGCCAGAAGCACTCAATAAGCGATCTCATAACACTTACTTGACATCTATCTTGGATAACAGTTCCACGTTGGGTGTACCTTCAAAAATAGTCTTGAAACCTTGCAATCTTGCATAAAGACACCGTACACTTCTGTTCCACATTTCAGAGCATAAAAGCCTTTTACTGAGTTGATAAAGAACGTTCCGGTCTGGAGCCGTCGTTCCAATTTGAACCCGTGTTTATATTTAGATTGATTGTTCGGCCTTTGATCAGATGAATTGTCCTGGGAACCAGAGACGATTCGGTCATCAGAGAATGCACCAACTTCAGCTGCTTGCAATCCGGCCGCGCGACATCAGTAATTCAAACCACTCAGCCCATCATACTTAACTACTCACATATAGAGTCAGCATCCCCATCAGTTGAACAGATTTACTTTTCAAAAGCGCCGGTATGGGAATCGATCGAGGCTTTGACCTTAATCCGCCTTTGGAGAAGAAGGCAGATGATATGGAGCTTTGGGCGTCATTCTTGAATGCAGTACAAAAGCATTATGAGGAGGAAGGTGATACCACGATGAAAATTGACGAACAGGGGAACATTGTTTTCGAAGTTGGCGAACACCCAACACTTCTCTGTCAATGCCACCGATTCCGCCGCTTTTCAGCCAAAATCAGCGGCTCTCATTATGGGAATGTGGAGAAGTACTTAATCGAAGTTGAAAAGATTGCAAAAGATTATTTTGGAATTCGAGTGGTGCCATGGAATGAATTGTTTGGTGATCACCATTATTTTGGAGTATACGGTTGGGACGAGGTGTACGCTGCTAGAGATCTTCCGTAAAGCCGATATCTCTCAGGTTAAAAATCATATCTTGACAAATAACCAACTGTATCATACATTTTGCGCTTTGTAAGACGAATACACATACATAGTATTGGAATGGTCATTGAAATTGACAGCATCTAGCCAACGGTCAAAAATTTTCCGATTTAGACAATGTCAGAAGCGAAGGGTAACTTTTGATACTAGCTCGAAGGCATCTCTTGATTGCATCTCCAGGGAACCTACTAGCCTTGGAGACATGGCAATGAGAGCTGCTACATTGAAGCGGCGGCCTGATTCATAATTCCTGCTCGGAAGACGTGGGGTTGGCTTCAAGACGGCATGAATGACAACCTTGGCCGCATCTTGAACTTGTCTTCCAGCATTCGGACCTGCCAGTTCGAAAAATCCGGGACATCTCCTTGAGACCAAAAAAAACAGAAGGCAGTGCTTGAACCCTTGGAAATACCGTGCTCAGGCAGTTGTTGGAAGGTTGACAGGGCTCAAAGTAAAGGTGGAGGAAGAAGAGAAGAGTGTCCCATCATCGTTTGATGTGGCTACTGGAGCCTGAATCCTTTTAAGTTGGCATATATAGCTTGAGAGCAGTACGAGCTTGAAACACAACACACTCACCATTGTAGGTATGGATTTAGTTTCTCTGGCCCATCGGCGAATCAATTCAATGTAATCGGGAGACGATAAGTCTTTCAAATCTGAAACGACATTGATTTGACCAGTTTGAACAAATGAAGCTGACCCAACTTAAAATGAGGTTCGGATAGCAGTGAATTTCTGAAAGTTTTAAAAAGGAGTTAAAGTAGAAGTTAAATAATCGAGAGGCCGGATTTGCGTTGTTTACAACACGTCATCGTTAAAACCACCTAGTAATTCTACAGGGGGAATATCAACTGGAAACTTTGAATGATGACAAAATGCGGGTTGGATATTCCTCCAGGATGCCATGGAGGCAATAGTAAACAGTTGTAGGGTCAATACAAGATACCCTCAGAATGGTAGAGGAAAGGACGACTGAGTGCTCCTGTAGCAACAAGGAAAAGCACAAAATTTGGCCCGACGTGTTCAAAAGATGAGGCGAGAATCCTATGCATTCTTCTCTTCCAAAGTTTCCAATCGCGTAATTTGTCTAAACAAGAATTATTTGTAAAATTGCTAAGGAGACGGAATGATACTTACCTGTCTCGTACTGCCTCTTGCCAGCGCTGCAATTTGGCGATTTCGTTGACCTGAAAACCGTAGATACGAGGACGGTATCGTTCTGCTTTTAACGCGACGTTGGCGGTGCTCATTCCCTCTCCTCCACCCTCCGCAACGGCCTCAGGTTCTTCGCGAAGTCGCCTTCTAGTCCTAGAATCGCCAGTGGAGATATCTTTGCTACCAACATGTAGCACCGGGGTTTCAGGATCCTTTGACGGGAGTAGAGTAGGGTAGACAAGGAACAAGAGATGTGGGAAGGTTGTACCGAAGTAGGCGCCGTCGATGGAACCGTGTCGAGAAGATTTGGGTGAGTACAGGTCCTCGCAACGGCCACAGTAGAGTTTGACGGATTTTTCGTATGGGATGTCGGTCAATCCAACTGGAAGGAGGGGTTGTGATGCACAGAGTACGCGTGGACACCTGCCGAAGTCTGCGCGTTTGTATTTTTCCAACTAAAAACTGTTTTAGATCGTGAATGAATGAAATGTTAAGAGAGTTGCATACCATCTTTTGTAATCCTCTTGCAGTGACGATCCACCGTGCGTGAATAAGGCCGTACAAAAGGCGAGCTTGGACATCGAGCGAACCACGCAGTTCATCTTGAATATCATCATCTGAGAAGCTTTTTAAATGAGAAAATAGTAGCAGGTGTAGCTGAACGACGTGCCTAGGTTATCAGTAATGAGATCTAATGCCTGAGTGTAGTTTGCAACTTCGTTATTGAGACCGGTCAGGTTGAAGCGGTCGAGGATAAAGTCTTCATCGACTTCGCAGAAATATTCATTTCCCTTTGAAGACAGAAACCAAGAAATCCACTAAGAAGACGATATTTAAAAGATCATGCTATGAAATCAGTCAGAACTACGGCGCACTGTGCTATATTTCGAATCAGTTCCAACAGTTCGTATACAGGAGTGGAAATTCGAACAAACCTAGAATAATCGGAATCAGACCCAGTCGATGCTTCTTCCACTGCATTCGTAAAGGACATATCTACCAGATTTCTTGTGATACCCACAGGACCTTAAGTTATCGAAATTGAAATTCTGAATCGTCACGTTGTTACCGGGCCGCAGCTGTCTTGTTCAGTCCCTCGAATAAATGAGCTTCCTTGCTATCAGTTGCTATCGCACAATTTTTTGGATACCCCATGGGACGACCACATGGGTTAAGAATCAAGACAAGTCGCAGATAATTAATTTGTTGGCCGTAAATTTTGACAGCTGCTCGTGGGTCGCAGTGTGATGGGCGATTTGACCTGACTCCTGAGAACTTAACATCTAACCCTCCAGTTCATTCCACGCTGCCGGGTGGTTTATGCCGTATCATGGATACTGATACCAGACGTCCATTTAACGTTCTGCTGTTTGGGTTTTCTCAGGTCGTCCTCATAATTGCCACTATACCGGGGTTTCTTCCGAAGTCCATCAAATTCTTGGCCATTCTCTTTGTTGGTTGGATATCGTGCGAGATCATTTTCACCCAGACTACCAGTAGCAAGGGAGGAAACTTCGGACTGGGCTCAGCGATACTCGCACAGTTTTTCAGAGCTGTCGACCTCGTGCTGCTCACTCCGTTCGAAAACTTGAAGGATTTGAGCGACAAAGACACGTCCAAAATAACAGAAAGATCTTTCGGAAAACGCGCGTTATGGGTCTTGAAATTGTACACAAACCCTCGTGGCATTGGATCGTCGTATGAACCCTCACATCTTCCACCTCGATATTCACCCTCCACTCCACGTTGGAAGTTCGTTGTCTCCAGGATTTCCCGCGTTATCATCTGCCTCTTCCTCGCATGCGTAGCAGAAGTAGCAACAGCATCAAATCCTGGAGCAAACAACCCAGGAAAGGGTATGTCAGAGGCACCACTTCATTGGCGTGCTCTTGGGGTGGCCAGCTTCGGTTTATCAGCCGTTTGCTCGATGACTATGACCCAATCAGCCTTGGCTGCAATTTTTGTTGGTTGTGGCCTTTCTTCTCCCGAGAGGTGGCCCCTCCTTTTTGGGTCATTTCTGGACGCTTGGAGCATTCGAAGATTCTGGAGGCGATTCTGGCATCAAATGCTTCGAAAGGTGAGCTTATAATGACGTTGTAGCAGATTTAATTGACTATTTTCTGTTAAGTGTCTTGTATCTTCTACAGCTCGCTGTATCGACTACTTTTTTCCAACCCGAAGCTCCAAAGTTGGGATTATTTTCTGTAAACTCGCGCGTTTGTATCTTGCGTTTTTTTTCGTCGGTATTATCCACATGGGCGGCGATAGGATGCTTACCGGCAAAACAAGCTTCGGGGCCTTCAAATTCTTTGTGTTGCAGGCCGTCGGCATCACCATTGAAATTTTTGTTTGTTTTCTCTGGCACTGCTGCTTGTCCGTGAAGGCTGGACGCCCCATGGAAAGCGCCAATGGGATGGACAAGGGGTATCGAGACAATTCAGATGCCACCACCGGCCGAAAGAGTTCCACTGCAAATAAGAGCGGACCGTATCCAAGTGAGAATTTACCTCCAATGTGGATTCGTTGTGTTGGCTTCGCTTGGGTTATCCTATGGGCTGTTTACACCGCTGCCTACTTCATGGACCCTGTGTGTTCTGAAAATATGGTAGACCTCCCTCGACTGGATTTGAGGAGTTTGGATTGGTTCTGGTAAGTTATTTAATACATTCTGGCGAGTTCCTTTTCTGAATTTTGGAACACAACCAGATCACGAAGCGGAATGACTTTTTTCCTTAGAGTTAAATTTTGTTACGTATGTACATAATATTACCTCTTGATTGCGTTTCACGAATCGTTATGGTGGGACCTAGCTCAGCTCTTAATGAATTGGCAGCCTGATTGTGATGTCCCAGACCCTATTTGGACAATTCGGCATGTTCCATTTTCGTCTTCTGTCCATGACCAGTGACTTTAAAGTTCCCAGTCGTCCTGGAGTGCAATTGATCTTTGTTCGTTTTGAATGAACACGAGTTTCAGAAGGAAATCATCATCATTCCGATGACACATTTGAAGCTACCATCCACTTGATGATATGTACCAGTGATTTCAAAGTGAATATCTCATCGCACACGGGTTGGAAACTTTGTTCTCTACGCAGGAAAGGAACCCACTATTTTACCTGAATACTTGCACCGGCATGGCGGCTGGTCAGTGGTTGAAAGATATCCATGTGGGTGTGCCATGGCATCAATGATTGGGATCAGGTATAGCTTCAACGTATCAAACAAAACTCTTTTGATCCCTCTCTTTTCTGCCCTTTTGCCTTTTGACAAGTTCAACGGTCTCCTATGCAGCAGTGCTTCCCGGGCGGATCGGAGTCTTCCTAGGATGCGCAACATCACAGTCGATAATCGGAACTTGTGTTGCATTGTCTATAATCCTCCGAATTGTACTGGAGCTGGATGGAAGTCAAACACAACCAAGGGGGCTTCCGTCTCGTATCGGACTTGTACGGTATATAATGGTTCACCTTCCGCGAGGTTGACATTTAATGGTGCGAAAAATCCCTTCGTCATCGAGTAAATACTCTGCTTTACGGTGCTTATCATTCACAAAAACTTCGATAGGCACCGCTGTGTACTACAGTTCCGCGATCTTCAATAACCAATCTATAACCTTCAGGTTGGACGGAGTATCGACACCTGATGTGTCCATTTCTCAACCTGCTGTGAAACCTATGAATTCGAATGCATCCCGTTTGGTATGGTACAAGGAGGGTTTGGAGAATAAGGGGCACACATTGGAGCTGTTTCCTGGTAAGAATGGTAGGACTCTTTATGTGGATGAAATAATGTAAGGATAAGCATCACTGATTATCTTTGACTTATTAATAGTGCTAATGGTGTTTTTAGATACACTTCCAATTCGACTGCGGATAATATCGGTTCGTCATCAAGCTCTTCTGCGACACCGGTGCGAGTGAGCGCAGCGCTAGACACGCAAACAGTTGGTATCATTTTTGGAAGCATCATCGGCTCCATAAGCGGTCTTATCTTGTTAGCTCTCATTGCTGTGATGTATCGGCGGAGGAAAGAACTTAACTCTGTGCGCCATCATACTGCCGCTGCCCTAGCATCACCCAGTCATTTCGATTACGACGCGACACAACCTAGCCATATCACACATTTTACAAGTGAAGAAGCATCAGAACCTCATTTGGCGGTAGCATCAAGTCCCATCCGTCCACTACCCTCTGTCCCCCGAGAAACATACCCGCGATTTCGTACACAAAGCCTGTATTCGCATATGGAAGATATTTACGAAGAGCAGCTCTCGTCATCAGCGGTGCATGGTCACTCTAATCCGATGGAACATCCTACGTCGTCCGTCGCGTCGGCTAGTGTGCAGCAGGAACCACAACGACCGTATGGACGCAGAGTGCTTGCGCTGGCAAAGCAGGCCAATGATGTCGCGTCACCCAATACCCGGACTTATACAAAACTTGAACCATTAAGAAGAGCTGCTGTCCGAGGTGACAAGTTTTGACCCTCCAGGCTCCAATTTACGACGAACCTGTTTTCTTTTCTCCTTCTAAATTAATGGTAACTTATTAAATTGTTTTGTTTGTGTTACAACATTAATTTATTATGTGTATTGCTGTCACACCATCAACAGTAACACCTATCACCAGATGTATTTCCTCCAAGTTTCGCTGCGGAACATGACCGATTTAATGAAGAAAATAAGAGTTCAGAGATCGGGGAGTGTTCAAGTTTGCGAATCTAGAAATCTTGTGGCTGGAGGCAGGCATCCAGATGTTGATTGTATTCCAAGATTCATGCTTCCAGATGTTGGGGAGGAAGACTGGATCCGATGAAAGACTCTTATCTGAGTCTTTCATAAGTCCTCTGAAGTTCCAAACTAAAGTGAGCAAATGGTTGGACCACAACTCCTTTCTAGTCGTCGGATAAGACCAGGAGACAGTTACCAGGATCCGTGAGGTTGGATAGAGGTCTTGGACTTCAGGATTAAATCTAGAGCTTATAATGAGATAAGCAAGATCTGACATTCGACGAGGATGAACAAGCATTGGTCGGGCCATCGGCTGGAGCTCGTATCAGAGTCAAGGTGCCTCGAGGCCGCTGAGAATCTAAAATGTCCTACTACCCAGCAAATCCAAGTTCAGGGTAGAATCTGGATAAGAACCAAAATTGAGTTCCGCATTGGTTCTTTATGATGACTGATCAATAATATGAAAGGGCAACGCGACTCGAATCACGCTTGTGCCTGCCCTAAACCCCTGTTGTCGCGTCTGTAAGCTTGTGAAGGCACATCGTTGACGATGTGCTGGTACTCTTATCTATAATGCGCAGACGCGGCAACAAATCAAACAAGGTAGATCTTTCACTTTTTGTTTTCACAATATCAGCTTATACCAGTCCAGGTTCCAAATGTCAAGCTTCGGCCAGCAGAGAAGGGCTCAGTGCCTCGTCCGACAATTGACGATTGCTGGGCTCAGGAAACACAACTCGGGAGTGATGATATCGCGCCATTGGACCTATGTCCTCGACCGTTTAAAGGCCTGGTAATTTGCGCTACGGGCATCTCTGATAAAGTGAGGTGGAAAATCTAATTGTCGATAGAGCTAATGATTTACCCAAGCCGACACTGTTCAAACAAGCCGTAGAACTCGGTGCAAATCACACACCCGCCTTCACGGATCGTGTAACCCATCTAGTTGCTGATTGTCATGGAGGAGCCAAATACAGCGTACGACATTTCTTTTCCTGATTTAAACTAGGTTTATACCAAAATTCTATCAGTGTGCCGTGGAACGTAAGATTCCCATCGTAAAATCTACTTGGATAATAGAGAATTATAAGGTATGGCTTAGAGGTGATGATGTGGACCTTCAAGAAGTATGTTAACTCTCCTTTGTAAAAAACACGTCTTAAGAAATTCCAGAGTGCAGAAGAACATCGTCTACCCATCTTCTCGGGGGTAGTTGTTTGCCCATCTGGAATCACCGACATAACGCGGAGAACTGAGATAAGCAAATTAGTTACCACTCACCAAGGATCTTATGCCGCGAAACTCGAGCGGCCTGTAAAGGTGACACACTTACTTTGCTCAGGCGACGAGGAAACGGACAAGATGCGTTATGCTGAGAAGTTTAATACCAGAGGCGAGGCAATGATTCATCTCGTCTGGGAAGAATGGTTTTGGGACTCTTTGCATTATGGCGGACGATTCGACGAGACAACATATCAAGTTCGAAGACCTCGTCCCGAACCAAAGCCAGTTCTTGAAGGTGCGTATAACTTAAAATTTCGTTTCCTTTTCAGGTATTAAACAATTTGTTGTAAAGCTGCAACACCACCGCCACCCTCCTCAGACGCTTGCTCACAACACGATTATCCGACTTCCTCCATCACATCCCGACATCAACCACAAGGTCAGCAGCCTCCAAACAATTCTGATGAGGCAGAAGACGAACTTGCATTTTGCAATGTCCTGCCTGCTGTAACGCTCCAGTTATGGAGCAGTCTTCTAGAACGAAGGGGATACCAGGTTATGGATGGAGAGGTGATCCTCAGCCCTTCAAAGTCAAAAGAAGAAGCAGGGCAAAAATCACGAAACCAACGGCCAAAGTCACCTACCCCCGCAGAAATTCCTGTTGGACGGAGTATTCTCTCTTCATTCAGACGCGCCAATTCATTTGCGCCTGCGGTTCCAGGGAAAGAGGCAGGTTCTTCGTTGAGACAACTGCCTTTTAGACGAGCAGTCACGTCTGCAGCAGCTTTTGCGGATATTGAAGCGAGAGCCCGGCCACCCGCTCCTGTCGCAGTTGGTGCTGAGGCAGGTTCATCCACTGGAGTAGGAACAGCCGCGGCCGCGGCCCCTGCTTCAAGTGGATTGTCCGTATCACCCCACATTTTTGCTGGGATGTCGTTTAGGGCTTTGGGTGAAGCAAAGACACAGGCTGTCCGGAACGCTGTTGAACAGCTTGGCGGGCGGATGTCTACGGACGAAGATGAAGATGTAACCTTCATCCTCGTCAGACTCTTCAGGTCATTATTTTTTTCAAAAATATCAAATCTACAAAGTTTCTGACACTCCCGAGCAGTGGAAGCAAAATTTACCAACAGGAAGAGGATGAAAATCATAGAAAGAAATATCGCACTGAATGCTGGCTTGAACATTGTATTTACGAAGAACGAATATGTGAACCTGATGAACGGATATCTTTTGTTCCACTTTCAATATCCATCCCTGTCGACGGTATGTGAACAGCATGAGAAACGTCGCATAAGACATCAACTGATGAAGTACCGCCAGGTGCTGAAACCGTCCTGATGTCCATCTCCGGCTTCGACCAATCCGAATCTTGCGGCCTCAAGCGTCTCCTCCGCGCCCTTGGCATAACATTAGCCCCTATGTTCACCCCTCGGTCTATGGTCCTTCTGTGTCCATCTGGCACCGGACTAAAGTACGAGAAGGCTCAGGAATGGGGTGTTCCAGTCGTTGGTCTGGAATGGCTAAAGGAGATGGCGACAACAGGAAGGATACCGGAAGTGGAGAAACATGTCGTCAAAATGTGCGCAAGTTCAGTTCAGATGTGCGTTATTGGAGATGTCGCGAAAAACGAGGAGGATGGGCGGGTAGTCGATGAGAAGGTTGTGGAAAAAGGCAAGGGAAAGGCGACGTCGGTAGAAACGGATGACGCGATAGGTATGGATGTGGATCACCAGATGCACGACGTCACTGCCAGTGAGTTGCCTCCGTGTTCTCAGTGGGACAACCGACGTACTCAAGGCAATTTTTCCTTCAGATCCTGCAGGAGCGGCAGTGGAACGTCAGGCCACCACTATTATACCCAACCCAGAACCTCCAGAAAGACTGCGTTCTATGGTTGGCTTCCCAAACGAGACGATAGAAGGAAGGACCATGTCCTCGTATCTGGAAGAGCTACGGCGGTATTCTTCCCTACCTCAAACTGCGACTCAAACCCCACATCAGTCAATGGCCATGATCCCGCACGAGGGGACAACAGGCGCAGAGTTGACCACAATGTCGTGGGTTGGTCCACGAGCAGATTCTCTGCCTATGTCTTGTTTACCTGAACGACAGCCCACAGTGCTTGACCTGGGAGAGGGAGAGGAAGAGCGGGTACCGTCTTCTAAATCCCCATCTCCTATGAAAGTCCCTTCTCAAACGGGCGGCTCACGGCTTTCTCTTTCACCTGTGAAGATCGATCACGATGTAACTAAAGCTTTACAAGAGAGCATAACATCACTTCTGGGAAAAAGGCCTTCCCCGGAGGGAGATGAATTGGTTGTCGGCGCAGATGACAAAACCGGTCCTGCTCGGAGAGGTAGGAACGGGAAAAGGGCGAGGCCTCAAAAATCCAAGGTATTATTTAATGGTCATATTCGCAAACTGAATTCTTATATATATATATCATTCAGGCTCAGACGCGGCAAGCTTCGAATGCCTCGATTGAAGTTCCTTCCAAGCCAAATCCCAACCGACCCCAAACACGAGCTTCTAAGGCTGCTTTGGAGGTCGTAACTTATGCAGACCCCTCTCTGAATCCGTTCGAATCGTATGCTGATGACCTTAACGTCGCTGATAATGGGGAGTCACAGCAAGAGAGTATACGTGTCATGTACGAGGATCCTGGTCAGAGGGACGAGAAGAGGCGGTTGATGAATCTCTTAAAGGGAAAGGCGAGTGAGGGTGAGCCTGAAACATTATCGATGTTGAGCGGGCTGCGAAGTATAGAGCGACCGACAAGGAGAAATAGTACGAGGATTCCTGGATTTTGATGCAGCTATTTTATACGGTCGTTGTTGCAACGCTTTTTGTTATTTTATTTAACTCCATGTCATCCTGTTGTATATCATTTTTCACTCACTCTATTTTTATTACGCAGGCGTCTTTTAGAACTCGAACCTGAGTTCACTTCACCGAAAGCATCAAAACTTTTGTTTATTCCGTAAACCACGCCGATCGAAGTATTGAATCTCAAAGTATTTAATCTCCTGTAGCTGGCATTGGCCTGGGAATGGGATCGGATTGAAAGAACCGTGATGTGGATGTATTCTTCCACAATTCGTCTACAAAGGTTTCACCCATGGCCGCCATGTTGATCGCATGCGTGAGAACGACAAGAAAAAAAAATTACGCTCCTCTCTGTATTATTTGACCAAAATATATGTACATGGTGCGTCTCAGATCTAAACTACACGATGTGTACTAAAAAGTTACAGTTAGCAAAGTGCTGAAGATCGTCAGTGATTCGTCATAGCAGGGCGTGTTGAGACCTCCGAACTGAGAGATACATGACTTCAATGATCCTATATGATTCCAAGGAAGGCAATACATGGTATGTTCAGTACTTGACAAGAATCACAAGATAACGAAAAAACAGATAGCCTCAAAATTTTACCCCACTGTTGCGATTGGCCTCACTGGCAAGGGACATCCCAGTACCACCCATCTTCAATCTTACTTTGATCTCATCAAGCCTAGGTTCTGCACCATCGCCTAGCCACACGTCCGAACCAAGGTTTGCCACAGTGGACTTGACAATGGTGCCACTCCCCAATGCGGCTCCCAAAATGCAACTCTTGACATCCACAAAATCGAACAAGGGCAACTCGGCCCAGAAACGCGTCCGGACTGCCTCCTCGACAGTGATGAGCAGAATAAACGCACTCAGAGTCAGTACGGAGTATATGGCCCATGCGTCTCCAAAGTGGAGCACCCGTATGGTCATAGACACAGGCACATTTGTGGTAGGGTAGGTGATCACCTGAGATGAGGATAGAGCGGCAAATGCGTCGTCGATGGCTGCTGTGAGCGACACACCCACAGCTAGCAGAGCCGTTTCGTTCGAATCGAGAACCACACCGTCTACACCTTGAAGGCCGGTGTTATTAATGTTGCTCATGAAGGCATCTCCAACCATCGAGCTGTAGAGTGAAGTGGCTACACGAGGTAACCAGGAGATCTCCCCCACAAGTTTGCATTTTAAACGACCTGTTGGATCCACGTCGAAGACATCTGCACCGCCACATTGTGCGGCTGGCGTTACCGTAATATTCTTCCCGGGTGGCGAGACGACGACGTCATACTTGCAAGGCGTGAACGACACCTCACACTGCATCCGTTCCAAGGGGCTGTAACGCTGACCGGCTGTGAATGCGTACAAGAACCGGCCCATGATACACTCAGACTGGTACGCAAAAATGTCTTGGTCACCCCAACCCACGATAGAGTAAAATGGGGGGGCAATAGATAAGTTACTGTTGGGGAGATACCCGATAGCATAGAAAATCCCAGGAATTCCATTTTTGGCAGCGCCAGGTCGTTGCAGCCTGCGAGACCACGTCGAACTAGAGTTGTATATACACGTGACGGAGGAGTTGTATCCATATTCGGTATAAGTGTAGTTCTCCACGAGCGGGGAAGACGTAAGAGGTACGAGACCCACGGATGATCCCATGCCATACGATCTCCCGATGTACGCAAATTGGGTGTTGTCGTTCTTGGTGGAATTACGGATTGCTCCGGTGGGCGTTGACGCAGTCGAGATGCTGGCCAAGAGTCTGTTCGGAGTATTCATGCCTGGGCAATTGGAGAACGTACCCAGGGTGTTTATTTTTGTGCTACAATTTTTAGAATCGAGTGGAGCAGCGGCCCAGGATCTTGCGGAGTCTTGACCGAAGTGGGCAATGGCCATGGTCCCCGTCAAGTTGAAAGTTGCGGTAATTGGGGTTATTGAGCCTGCCCAAAGGGCAGATGGAGCAAAGTTGAACAGGTTGAACAACGCGAGCTGAAAAAATAGGAATTTCGGTAAAGAAAAGTCGAACTGGTGTGATACGAGGGCAGAGAAAAGCTTGAGATACTTGAGGGACATGGACTTTCTCACCAGATTGATGCGGACGCTGAATGCGATAAGGTTGCAGATGACGTATATCTGCAGCGCTCCAAGAATATGGGACAGAATCTGCACGACAACCTGAATCGCTCCGCGATGGGCGGACGTATAGATAAGAGGGGGACCGGTGATGTACCAATGCTTTTGATGAGCCCAGAGTAGAAGAGCACTGACAAGCAGGGGGACGAGTCCGGCGGGGACGACAAGAAACTTCAAGAGGGTGCTTACGCGCCAGTTAGCTTTGAAAAATGGATCACTACGTCTGGTGACCAGGGTTTCCAGTGATCCAAATCGATCAGAGTCATGTTCTTTATGCCCCATACGATGTAGGTCCAAGTGTACGCTGGAATTGGTGTGACGAGGAGTAGATGAGTTAAGGGAGGATTGTGCATCGTCGTCCAACTGCTCTATGAAGGGAAGAGCGGCTTCGAGTTGAAAGTCATGGTGAGAACGGTTTGTCATGGTTTCAACTGGAGGAGTATTTCGATTGGACTTGAGGCTAGTTGATGTGTGATATGAGAAATGGGAGCATTCATATTACGTGTGTCAGAGTGGAGTGGATAGGCCGGAGGAATATATTGCACTCTGAATCGAGAAGACCCTCCAGAAAGGAGCGAACGGACCAAAGTGATATACTTCATGCTGGTTGTGCTCAAGCATCTTCACTGGTAGGCAATGGCGTTTTAGTGCACAATCTGTTTACAGTTTGGTTGATTGACCTTTTGCCTTGACCGGATGGAGTAGTGGACTATACGACTATCGTAGGTTCCTTCGAGCATCTCGATATGACCATAGAGGCTAGTTGAGCATGCATGTCAGAATGGAGAGGAATATATTGCAGACCCTCCACATGTTTGACATTACAAGTTGATTGACCTTTGGATGGGGACGAGCATCTCGGTTCAGTCATCGGCGACAATTTCCCACCCTCTTCTTGTGGATCCTCGATTATTTTTTAACATGATCAGAGCCCTCTTATTATCCTCTCGTCTAGATCGAGTTGCTTCATTGTAAGTCTTTGTCGAGGTCACTCAAGAGAGCATGATACTGATATTTTCTCAGGGCCCATTTGAGGAGCTATCGCAAGTCGTTTCAATATAGATCTTTGAAGACGAATACGGTGCCTCCTCAGGACCTGCATGAATTCGGTGTCAAACATATCACAAAGGGTCTCAGCAGGATCAAGGATGGCATCATGATGAAAGGCGAAGGTTCATGGGTCGTCTACGATGATGGAACAAAGATGTTGGATTTTACATGCGGTATTGGAGTAACAAATCTTGGTGCGATCTATAAAGCTTCTTTTTTTGGAGGGGGAATTTACCTTGTTCGCTGAGCAGGACATGCTCACCCCCAAGTAAGCAAAGCAGCCGCAGACCAATGCATGCAGCTTGTTCATTCTCAGGTATCTCATGTTCCCTTCCGAGTTTTCCTCGAGTTAATCGTAATCTTTGCCCCGTAGTGTAGCATTTCGATGCATGAACCTTACCTGAGGCTTATTGAGAGGCTGTTACCCATCATGCCGCATCCTTCACTTGATTCTTTTTTTTTCTGGAATTCTGGATCCGAATCGATTGAGGCGTCTATCAAGATGGCGCGGGCGCTTACGAAAAGGCCTAATATCATTTCCATGCAAGGTGGATTCACTACGTGATTTTTTTAAATCTCGTTTCACTGATGTTTTAAACAAGGCTCGTATCATGGCCGTACATTTGGCGCGGGGGCTCTGAGTAAGAGCAAGACGGTCTATTCTTCGGGTAGCCACCCTCTTATGGTATGATTGATTTATACATGTCCGCAAAACAAAACGTCAAGCTCATCATCCACACGTGATAGCCTGGCGTTTTCTCCATTCCCTTTCCTTACTGGCACCAACAAAACTTTCCGGTCGACACACAGAGCACCACCTTAACTTCCCATGCACTTTACCAGCTGGACCTCCTATTTGCACAACAAACGACACCGGCAGATACTGCCGCCATTATCTTCGAACCAGTCCTGGGTGAAGGGGGATACGTACCCGCACCTCCCGAATTTTTGCAGGGGTTAAGGAGCATTTGTGACCAGCATGGTATTTTATTGATCGCGGACGAAGTCCAGTCTGGATTCGGTCGAACGGGAAGCTGGTTTGCCATTGAAGAAAGCGGAGTAAAGCCCGATATTCTAGTGATAGCCAAGGTATATATAAAAAAGGCATTTCACTGCTCTTTTTCACCTTATTGAGATAAAATTTTAATAAGGGCCTTGGGAATGGATTCCCGATCAGCGGTGTGGTTAGTCGTAGGGAACTTACTGATAACTTGTCGCCCGGGTTTATGGTCTGTCACTTCCTCTTTTTTTTTCCGAGTTCCGATTGTCTAACAAATGATCATAAGGGAGGAACTTACGCCGGCAATGCCGTGAGTTGTGCGGCAGCTGTAGCGGTAGTTGATGTTATGCAACAACAAGATATTTTTGCCAACGTCCATACACGGTCAATTTTTTTTTAGGTTCAGGAGTCACTCGCTTAATATGTCTGACATGTATAATTCAGGTCAATCGAACTTTTTTCTGCTCTCAACGGCTTGAGGTACGACCCAGCCCTCAACCCACACATTCTTGATGTGCGCGGTCGCGGTCTCATGGTTGGCGTCGAATTCGCCTCGTCTGCTGCGACGTCACGAGGCCACGACGCTTCAGCTCCAGGAACAACCTCCTCTTCTCCTTCGCACCCGAAGAACATGGCGGCAAGAGTGGCAAAGAGATGCATCGAGAAAGGAATGTTGATTTTGACGACGAGCGTTTATGAGGTGATAAGGTTCGTTCCGCCGTTGAATGTGAGCAAGGAGGAAATGAGGAAAGGGTGTGAAATCTTTTCTGAAAGTGTTCGAGAGATTGTCAAGGAAGGATGAACGGGCCTGCCCGTCATTTTGTATAGTATGTTTCAAGTTGTTACGATGGATTCCACGGACTTCCACCCGCAAAAGCCACCTGCAGATTTTATTTTTGTTTTGTTTCCGGACTGGATTATTTTGACCCAAAATCATCTGCTTTTTCTTTGCTCCGCCGCCACCAATTCTGAAGAAGACGAACCTTACCGCTTCAATTATGGAGCAGTCAGCGATCTTATAGAACGAGTGGGATATATTAGGTTATTGATAGTAAGATCACCCTTGCAGAACATTTGTCAATGGCGAGAATCTTATCATTTTTATGCTTGCGTCTAGTCATCAGCGAAGTGTGGATCCAGATTCGGGTTTTTTGGGTTCAGAGGGGTTTTCTGAGTCCCCGAAAGCTTGAAAACCTGAAAACTTCAATATTTTGTAACTATTAACTAACTACTTGTGTAACACTGGCTGTTCCAGATCATTGACTAAAGGATGTATCTGGTACTCTGAAAAACCCCTCGTTGGAGATGAGGGAAAAACACTAAAAGTTACTCTTACTCACTGTAGACAAGAACTGGACCAAGCAATGTATTAAGAAGCGTAGAAGTAAGAAAACAAAGAAGATAACTACTCTTTTACTACACTTTTAGTTTATATATGCGTTGTGATTAAGGTCATGTGATTGATGGCATTAAGTCGTTCTTACACTCTCCCCCCCTAGGCTCGTGACCAGCCTGAATAAGAAGGCGTGACCTTTGGTACGGATTCCTTCGTTATACAGGCTGGTACATCTGA